>JGI24158J21664_10003387_pt1 | contig 19956 bp, 18 predicted proteins | sample Ectturendosymbi3_FD_21664 | JGI IMG/M metagenome (IMG submission 21664) | reverse complement strand
GAAAAATAAGCTGGTTGTAAAGCAATTCGAAACCCAAATTCTGGATTTTCTTCCATGCGGTTTCAAATCATCTTTACATTTTGATGTTCATTTAACATAGACGCTAAAACAACACCGACACAGGGGTACGACTTGCGATCTCAAAAGCAAAATAAAATAACCGTGATACAAGATCACCTGTGCATGGAGCCATATCTTTGCAATGTGCAGAAGCTTCATCCAAACAGTGGAGGTAAGTCATGTGTTTGGATGAGGAAAACGAGGAATAGTTTTTCCATTGCCCATGATCTCATCCTGTATTTTGCTTATAATTCGCCTGAAGATACTTGCACAAATTTCCATATGGATTTGCAGATCGCCAAGTTGAACTTCGAGTCATCTTGGATCACGAAGTTTACAAGAATCACTCGCTTTTTGTCTATGTTGCTCAAACTGCTTCTCAGCACGCGATGCATGAAGATGAACTGAGGTTTGTGCAAACATAGTTTTTGTGTTATTAATATTATATTATTGTACTTGTATTTGCTTCGTTTGGGGATATCACTGAGAAATATCCGAAACACCATCTTGCCTTCAAAGCAAATATGCGACTAAATGTTCCAATAGGTTGTGAAGCTACGTCTTTTTCGAAGTAATTAAGTTGTTGCTCGTCATTGCACTCTTATGATTTTCCTTCAAGAACGAGTAGGTTGTAATTAATGGACAACACTCGCATATCTGCGAAGTATCACTTAAGACGTTAAAAAATCAGAATTAAATTTTGGTTGAGGAGTGACTTCGAAAATCGTCTTCTAAGCACTTCAAAATATATCAGCAAAAACATATGTTTCCGTACGCTTGATCGGACATATGTCGGTCTGAAACATGGATGCACAACCTGCGGCCTTCGATTCGACAAATTATGCGACCGAAAACATGTAATTTAAAATATGAATTATGTCGGCCGTGCATTAATAAAACTTCTGCCTAACTATGAAGAGGCTCGGTAGACGACAGCCAAACAGACCTGTGGAAGCAGGGTAGGTTCAGTGTGTGGAAGCAGAACAAAAACAATGCAGAAAAAATATCTTGAACTCACTGGCGGCCATAATTCATAAAAATAAACGTAATGCGGCTGGCAGTTGCGAAAAAGTTGTGCGCCCCTGGTCTAAAATCAGGCGCTTATGCTTGTAAAATACTTTTGTAGCTTGAATGCAAAGATCATTGCACCGTCAGTTACAAGTCAAACTAAAGCGATTGTGAATGTGGGTAGCACAGTTTCTATTCATGTCAGATATTGTGATACAATGTTTGATTAGTGACATATGACAAAATGAAGTTTTTGAAATCCTGCTTGTTTATGAAAGATCAGTTATTTTCGAAACAACTAACTTTTCTACTGTAATCATTTTTCACTGAAACTTATTTTTATCTTGTGATTCCTCACCAAGTCCTGGGATATACCACGTGTGCTTCCGTTTAACCGGATCGGTGGATTCTCTTGCGTACAAATATTTATTGAAACTAAATGACGGGAGTCATGACAAGTGGGAGGCTCTTCCGCGTCCTTGTTCGCCTGGTCATCAAAATCGGAAGGTGACTCTTGCTCGAGGTAGGTCTGTTAATTGTTTTTCGCACCGTTATAATAAGTATTGTTATAAGTTCGTTTTGATAGTTTACCCACAGACGTATTGCATTCTGCAAGGTTACGTGAATCTTTGGTGTTGATTCTCGCAGCGGCGTCTGCTAGTGGATGCGGCTTTACTCTTGTGAAGGCCGCAACCAGGAGGGGTGTCTACCGGGCAATTGCCACCCCGTTTTTTTCAAACCATGTTTAGTCGTTAGGTACAGCATCAGGTAACAATCAATTTCCCCCTGAAAATGTCCGCTGGTTGCGCTCCTCACTCTTACTATTGGCAGCGTTTACGGGCTTCTGCAACCATCATTTCAACCACATAGACATTTTACACCTGCTCTGAGTTTTTTATGACTGCTAACATAGGACAAAGAAATCAAAGCCTTGCGCAATTCTACATATTTTACTAGAACAAATAACGCCAGAAACATGTTAGAAAAAAATTGCCAAAATTTTGTACCGAGGTTTCAACCCAATCCAATTCTCGTTTGCTTCAGCGTACTGTTGTTGCAGGTGACTGCATGAATGGGAATGTTGGGTCTGTCAGTGCAAAAGTAAACGGCAAATAGATGCGTTATTGCAATCTGATACGATTGTGCTTGGTGTTGGTTCATTCCCAGTGCTGGATCTATACTTGCAGTCCATCGACAAACCTTAGACTCGGTTATGTATAGCAAACTCGACTTAACACACGAAATAAGAAAGCCCATTCGCCAAGGGCTGATTAACCATGAGTGACTTGGAATATACGAGGTCCATGAGTTCTCAGCGACGTGCATTAAAAAAAGCGCGACGCAGAAACAAATCATCACAGTGCGAAGTTACTAGTACAGTATTTATGCTGTTGATGCATACGAACTGAATTTGAATGCATGTTGACCTCGATGTTTAGATTTGCTGCAAGATACACTGCTGTATGTTGTACATTATAAATTTTGCATTGATAGTTAATAAAAGCCACTGCTTTTATTAACTATCAATGAAATTCGCCCCAATTGTTTGAAAACCTTTCAAACTGAATAAATTGGCTAATCACCCTCATTCCTGTGTAACAACCACAGCTTAACCTGCTTTTTCGTAGAAGTTGGATTTGCTAGTTTTTTCATTTGGGTTTACACCGGAAATAGTTTTGCTGTTTCATTTTTTTGTTTGCTTAAAGGCAGAAATATTTTCTTTGACGTCGCAACGATGGAAAGAGCTGAGATTTCGCGAGGAGACACCGGGAGCTTGTACGCCAGACACATGGGTAAACACTTGCCAAAAATTTCTTTCTTCGCTTCCACGGATGACTCATCTCACAAGTTGCCTTATGCGTTTATTTTGGAATTTCTCGCGAGTTGGTGGAAAGGATCGGAGCGAGGAGTGCAATTCTCTTTAAGGATTGACAAAATTGTCATTGCACCTTCATGCGTAAGATATAATTTCTTGTAATGTGCGAAAGTTCATGAGTCAATCGAAAACAGTGAAGTTTTAAAAATTTACATAACAGTAACCGGGTTTTTGTCTGAAGGCGTACTATGAAGTTTAATGTTTGAGTCGGCGTATCTTCAAAGATGTTATGTTTGATATGAACACGCATTTTACATGCAAATTACAAAAAAGTTGAAAATTGGATGTGGTAAACCTGTTTGGTCACAAATTTTCAAACGCAATTCATCAAGTACTGGATTTTGCTTGTAAATCAACTTTACTAAAATTGTTGTTGTTATCGACCCTCTTAAAAGACTTTGTAACTGGCAATATCAGTGAATTTTGGTGGCAATAAATGACGCCTGCGAAGTGTATTGTGTCTTTTTCTGTTGTACTTGTTTTTTTACAGTAATAGGTTGCTTTTTTCTACTGGTAGCTGCAGTTACAAGCAATGAACAAAAACTGATTTTCGTCCGAACGACACGTAAAAATGACAAAAAATATAAAAGGAAAAGATAACCGAACGATAAAAAACTAACTATTTTCGCCCAAACGACAAATTTGTCTTCATGTGAAACGATCCCATTTTTTAATTGCGGAGAAGAGGACAGCAATGCTTTGCGCTTGCTGAGTTGAATGTAGATTATTGAGATGTTAGTGTGAATACGAAATTTCTGATGACGATAAACGCGGTAAAAACGCAATAACTTCAGGTTTGATGGGTGTGCTGTGCCTAAAAATTTGCTGATAAAAAAACAATTAGTGGTTGATGAGCTTTTCATCGGTTTAGATGAAATTCGAAAAAGTTGATTTTTAAAAAACAACTCTGAAAAAGAATAAAGAGCTGTTGGATCCAGACCAATAGGAGGCAGTGTACACGAAATGGAGTTCTGCTGTTGTGAATTCACCTCTTCTCGGCTCTAAACCGACAACTATTTGTGTGCGCTAATGAAATCCAATTTTGAAATTGATCATTTAAATACAGATATCATAGAGTGACTGACCTTTCGTCAAATGCTGTTCCGATATGCAATTTGTTTATGTAAACGCCACACTGAAACTCTACTAGATAAATTGCTGTAAATTTTGTTACAAAATTAATACATGCATAAACTATAGGAGAAGTAAAGAGTAGGCATTAAAGTCAGAAAATAGTTCATTAAGGTTAAGCAACAATTTAACGCTTTTTCGTGATGGGTGCTAGCCTTGACGTCTTTAGCTGAAAATTTTTATTTTTAATTAGCTTGGATTTTGAAATTGCCAGTTAATCAGTATTTACTGAAACAATCACTATGGGATGTTTTCGAATAGTTCACGGTGCGACACTTTGCGGCAAAGTGCGCTGCTGTGAAATTCGTTAGGCCCTGAATGTCGAACAACGTCTCTGAATTGAGGGATCTCAGATGGTTAGGCAACGTGACCAGAATGTCATAAGACAAGATCGGCGAGACCAGTCCTGGTGGCTTCACGCAAGAGAAATTGACCCAGATATCGACCAAGGACATGGTGGAGTGATTACATTGTCAACCTTGCTTGTTGCCTTCTTGGTGTGGAGCCAACGGGACTATAAGAGGGTTCTGGAAACAGCTATTTCGAGTGCTCTCAGGGATGCAGCCCCGCGACCCTCCTCAGAGAAAAAGAGGATGCTACAATGACTGAAAGAATCTAATTATAATTCTTGCCTTGTCATTTCAACAGTTTTTGCCTTATACGATGCAATCTAAAACTCTAACAAGCAAACTGATTTTTTGCTCGAATTAGGAATCCCATTTCAAAGAGTATGTGGAAAGTGTCTGCTCTTGTGAAAATGCCTCCCAGAGGTTTTTGGGTGCTCTCGCCATCGCAGTCACTTTTTTCAACTGTGGACATATGTTGCACGAGGACGATGAGTATGTATGGGAACGAGTTTTGGTTGGATTGAGTTGTTTGGGATTCCAAATCGACGATTTGAACCGTTTGCTTCACACGGCTTTTGATTCTGTATCCAGTGGGTAAGTGCACTTTAGTAGCAAGTTCACTGAAGAGATCAATGATTCAAATTAAATTTCCGCGAATCTTGTAAAAAATATTCATTGCCGATAAATTGCGATTGTGTTTTTTCTTGTGAGAAACGAACTTCATTGAGACGCTATCTTTGCTGCGAACGTGTTTTCACGACTTTTTAATCAAAAAAAACAAAGCTTCTGACTTTTCCTGACGTTTTTTTGGAATAACTGGCTATAATGTATTACGAAAAATAACTGGCTATAATTTATTACGCAGAATATTGCTCAAAACCTTTGAAAACAAACATTTGCTAAACAGTAGGCCTACCTCTTTTTACGGTATGGTTTGCAGGAGCTTCATCTCTGGGTTCTTCAGGAACAACTTGTTTTTACAGGTATCTGCAGAAGATGTTGGATTTTGTCGTTGAGAAGACACGCTATAAGCCGCATTGCTTGTTAGTGGTACCGATTTATTACATCACTGTGAACAATGGGGATGCGCAGTTCAACAACGACAGCTGGCAAGAAACTTGCAAGAAGCTTAAGATAAACCTATTGACGAGAAATATAAGAGGATCTGAAAATCAAAAGTAACTGGGTCTTTTAATTGTTTTCACGTAGAAAACGGATGGTGTAGCCGATTTGAGTTGTTTTTGTAAAACGCAACCAGGTGAAAAAATGAATGCAAATTTTCATTTTTAGAAGAAATGTTAACCACCATGCTGACTGTGATGTTCATGAACGAGGTTGTGGATTAGTGTCCGCTCAAATTATTAATTAACGGAAACGAACTGCCGGAAACACATATTAGTTTGTCTGCGAGATTATCATCCCAGTTATGCACACTTTTTACGATTTGTGTGTAATTCTTATTCAGAGCTGTAAGTGGGTAAATAAAAGTTTTGAACCGCCGAATGTACCTTTCCGACTTTGATTAGAACTCTAACGAAGTTGTTATATCGAACATAGCAAAATAATTGCATCTCTATTCATCAATTGTATTTTGGAGCACTCTTTCATTATCGTATTTATTATTATTAAAATTTTAATACCACTTAATACCAATTTTAATACCATTAATACCAATTTTAATACCNAATATTTTGTTCTTTTTTCAAAAAGCTAAAATGAATTGCATTAAATAAAGGAANTTTTTGGACGTGAAGGAAGCGATTCTTGCCTCTGTCGTCATATATCCACAACTATGCCATGTACTTCAGCAAGCACTGAAGTTTGAAACTGCGTTTGATTTATTAAAAGCGGAATCACGTTGTTATGAGTTTTTCTGTCACGAAAAGCTACTTCAGTCTTTGAATGCGGAGTTTAAGGAATCATCGTGTGAGGTACTGAAATAAATTTCTTGCCATTATCAGACTGTTTGTTATATCACTCCATGGCACAGTCGAACTAGATAATGCACAACTTGTATGCAATTTCATCGTCAGTTGCTATTCTGGCAACGCAGACGCGTTTTTACGAAAATTATCAATGCTATATTGTTCGCAAGCAGAGTTGTTACATTTTTTAGGTAAATATTCATTTTGGAAGCTAAAAATGCCAAGATAGTTATTTTGTCGTCTAAAGGAAACTGACAATCGTTAACTTGTAATTAGCATCTCTTTCAAACGTCAGGTGGTTCCTGAATGCCGCTTCGCAGCGAATGTCATTATTTTGTTTTATGTCCGTTGATTGCTGATATTTAGGAGAAAACAAACGCAGACGCTTTAATTTTGTTACCCTAATGTTAATATGCTTCGTATCATATCGACTTCAGTTCGCGTTCGTTAATCAACATGGGAAGTCAAACGGTTGTCACAACTGTCTGGATAACTCTGAAGACCACCTACATCAAAATGTGAAATTCAAGATTATCAAAATCAGGACAGGTCATCAGTATATAGGATATTTTACTTCAGCGAAAACCTAAACTGGGCCGCACAAAACCTTCGATTGGGCCGCGGGTTGGACATAGCTGTACCAGAACCTCAGGAGTGAGTTTCACGATCTTTTGGTGAACGTNAAAAGAGCTATCATATTAAACAAGCAATTTGATTGTTCACCAAGTTGTTTGTCTGATATTTTTCTTACGAANTGTACCCCAAAATGCACTAACATTGGGAATTGCTTGAAAAGTGAACAGATAAGGTGGTTGCTGGAAAATGTCAATTTTTTGGCGTTTAAATTTTAACAGATTGTTGATTTTTTTATTCCGCTTTTGTCATTCTTTGCATTCGTACAAAGTCTTTAATCATTCTATTGATGTTGTTTTAATTAGCTTTTGCTGACGAGCCAAAGTATCTTGGACTGGATGAGCGGCCAAGTTGCGAGAGGCAATGAATCTTCTACTGGGTTGGTGAAAACTAATGAGATTCGTCATTTTACTGTAATATGGATTTCTAATATGTGATTAAGTGCAAGAATGCCAAAACTGCTTGCGCTTGTATTCACTTTCCAACAGGTTCTTTCACAAACGAAGAATTATTCTATTTGTTGTGAAAGAAGTCTTTACAGAAAATTCCTTTTGCAGTATATACATAATTATTAAATTATATCACCTGTAAAATGCTCGTTTCTAATTTCACTGCTGCTTTTCGTGGCAGTGTCAACGATTCCAAAGTGTTGCATGCGCCACGATTAACGAACGCCGGTTGCTCGACGCCTTAAAATTGAGCAACTCCCATACGATTTGTTGTTCCTTATACTTTCCGGCATTTCCCCATTTTTCGTCTTTTATAGCATTCTTTTTTCATGCATTTATTTAACAAAGCCTTACTTCCTGAAAAATAACAACTTTGAATTTGATTTGAAATTAGTCTTTGTGCCAGTAACTTAGTGCGTAATTTTAAAGGTGGTCAGTGCTATTGGGTTCGTATTGTGGTAAGTGCACCTGTTCAGATGTAAAGCAATTGTTTCAATAGTTGAGCAGTTAACTAATGCCAAGGGTTTGTAAGACCGAAAGATCATTTTTACAGCAATGTCTCCAAATTACAGGCCGCGAAGACATTATGTCAATAGTGAAAAAGTAACATATCTACAAACCTTTTGTTGGTATAGGAGAATGGAACATATCCCGAAACAATCGCATTGCGTAAGATGTCCAGCCTTCAAACTGTCGTGTAGGAGCATGTGTCGCTCTCTGGCAAAAAATTTTGAAGACCTCGGGTTTACGGCATTGGCATGACGGATTGGATGCACAAGCTTATCTTGCGTCTTGTTTTACAGATCATCGACTTGCGCTGAAGCAGGTGGAAGCAGTTTTCTCAAAACACTGCAATCTTTTATTTCTAATCTCGTTCGGACAAAGCAAGTGCGTTATGTAGATCTGATCGTTTGGTCGATTCGGATGCTTTTGATGACTACTGAGGTAGGCTTCGTTTTTTCAAAATAGTCACAAACTCTTATTTTCTCAAATAATCAAAATTTTTCTACTGCTGAAGTTCTGTGATGTATTTTGGGCGTGCACAATGTACATTCCACCCACAGGATGAAAAGATTGTAGAGGATATTATCAAAAGACTGGAAAATTGGATGAAGGATCAACAATACAAAGTTATCCAGAGCGAAGAAGTTGAGGTCTGCAATTTTGTGCGTTTTTCTGAATTTATTTATGTTTAAAATAGTCTGAAAGAAGTATTACTGTAAAATGCCCACTAGGTATGTATTTCGCCGCATTTGCAATTCCGGCTATTTTTCCAACAACATTCAAAACATTGCGTTGACATCATTGATGCTACGTGTGTAATCACAAAAAGGTTTCATGTGTACGTATGCGCGCTTTTATTAGATTCGGAATTACTTATTGATTGTCTCATTGTCAGTTTTGGAACAAAATTTTTTCCCTGGAGGTGAAAGATTGCAAGATTGGAAATCAATGGAAAAAGCTTCTACACGATGCTGTGACGAAATTGATGCTAAAGGTACGAGTTGTGAAGTTCACACGAACGGCTGGACGCTGTAGGCGCGCTTGTTTTCCGCTAAAGGCATTTTTTTTTGAATTTTCTGCTTTAGTAATGGCTTTGCAGACCAAATCATAGTTGCAAACCAAAGCAGTTACCGTCATGGCGCTGTTTTGTTTCATAAAATTACCATATCGGCCTTAGATTTTGTGTCAGTATCTAAGTCTTTTCATGCAACGAAAACAGTGTTAATAGATTCATGTGATGAATAAAGCAATCTGTGAATTTACAAAGGCTACAAATTCAGCTTGAATTTTCTACCTTGCTGCAGTTGGTAGACTACATTTTCATCACATTTTCAGAACACTCAGAATTGTAGCAGTTATGTGACAGTCGACGTGCATAAAGTAACTTTGTAAAAGTATGTTCAGAGCAAACGTTCACGTTACGTTGCAACTTTTTCCTGATGCATCTGTACATTCAAGAGTTTTTTTTGCAACTTAAAAGACTAACATCTGACGTGTGGTGAAACCAGGTTTTATACTTTTGCTTATACGTGTTGAAATAGCTCTTTTCTTGCTGCTTCGTTTTTTTTTCCTTTTTATCCTTTGATAGGTTGATGCCAAACCCTTAATCCAATCCCGTAGCTTTTTAAGAACTCGAAAATATTGTGAATGAACAACATTCCGAAATTTAGTTACATTATGCTCCTGATAAAGCATTGGCTGATAGCCAGGTTTAAATCAATGATGTTCCCCTTTACGTTTCTGTGACCTGATTGTTTGTAGCGTGTTTTTACTAAGCTTGAAACCACTGTTAAAAAATCTGCAGAAGAGTTAAACTTTTTTAAGTTATTGTTTTGTAGTGTTATGTAGTTTTCAAGCAACATACAGTAAGATGTAAAGCCGGTTGGATTGACGCACGGAATAATTTGCATTGATAGCACAATTCCCCCCAAAATGCAAAGTTGTTTTGAAAATTTCGGCTTGGTTCTATCCTCATTAGAGCTTGTTTTATTGCACTGGCCAGGGAGGAAATCGTTTCACTGACCTGTAGTTTTGTTGGAAAGCGGTTCGATCCGATGTGATAAACGAATTTGCGGCGTTAACAAGTTTGAAGATCACCTTTCTCTAACCATTTACCATTATCTAACATTGAGTGATTTATTTGCCTATTGCGGTACGTGCTCACTTCACCGCGGATGGTCGAAATGTATGTGCTGTGTGGGTTTCATGTGTATATCCTGTCAAGTCTCAAACTGATTCACAAGGAATGCGTTGAATTCTCGTGTTGTTGACAACATGTCGGGAGTGTCAGGTGTTATTTTGTCTCGATTGGTGAAGTTAGAGTATCGATTACGTTTCAAAAAAGATATTGCAAAAAACGCGTCAATGTATAGGTGTCATTTGATCACACTAAATAATTTACGTTTTTCAGAAACTTCGAGACGAAATGGACAGTAACGTGAAAGTGTTTCAGTCGTTTGAGAAGCTCAGTGCACATAAAGAAGTAGAAACATGTTTTTCTGCTGCGCTCATGGAGTTTACTATAAGACTTTCGAAGGTATTTATTAACTTCTCCTTTCTTCTAGATTTTTATCAGCTTTTTAGTTTCGTTGCTTCTCTGCTTAATTTGCATTGATCTTTCAAAAGGGTATATGAGGGATATTACAATTGAATGTTGAAGGTTATTTGTTGTGATTCAACAGTTGCGTACGAAATATTCTGCAAAAACGTTCAGAAAAAGTTTACAGTTATTTTTAGGATTTTGGTTTATTTGCTTTGGAATTTTTGATGATTTGATTTTCATCTTTTTTGCGTTTGCCTAACAAAAGAAGTTTAAATGTGTTTCAATACGTTCTTTTTGAGTGGCAAAGCAAAGTGTAAGAAGCTGGGCACACCAACAAGTACATTGATTTTCTTGTCCTGAGGGCGCAAGACAGTCTGTTTTGTGTGGGATCAAATTATCATATTCAGCAAAAGAAATTGGCTGTGGATAGCAGATATCAATTAAAAAAGCTTTCTTGAAAACAATTTTGAGGCAACGTTGGGTCGATATTGGAAGGCGATTGAATCTTCGATCAAACGTTTTTTCATGGATTTTTCGATTTGAATGGTATGGATGGATATGAAGGCTTGCATGAATTGTTTCAGGAAAAAAAAGGCTTGCTTAAAACAATCACCTTTAATCGATCGAACTTTGAAAAAGTTCTACCTGTGTTCGAAAACGTTTTGGTGGAGAAATGGTCCAAGATGGCTATCGCGTCGAACGAAAAAGCCATTACGTTTTTACAATGGCCATTTTCATCTCATATCTTCGAGCTGTTTGGTAAGTTGAATGCAACAAATAAATTATTTGTTATTTGTGTTTCATATTGTTAAATGTGTTCAGTTATAATGTTCTTCATTGCAGTGGATGCCCAATGAGTATGTTTAATAACCTATTCCTTTTTATGTAGAAAACGCGGAGGTTAACAAGCGGCTGAAAAAAAAGACGAAGAAACTCATGAATGAGATTCGAAATGGAATCGAATGCGTTCTAACAAACTTAAAGAGCGCTACCCTCACGGTCTCTGAAATCGAAGATTTGTTTGAAGATGCTGAATCTTTTACTGAAGGATTATCTTCGATGGGAAAGGTTAAGGCTGTTATGACTTATGTGCTCCATGAATATGGTTGCTTCAGGCAGTTTTTTATAAACTTCTTCTTATTGTGCTAACGTTCTTTAAACGTCTGCTGGAGCGCATAAAAATAATTAAGATATGCTTTGTCGAGAGAAGTTTGGAACATGTTCTTTGATGATATTACGCAACGATATGTACGAGTAACGTGTTTTTCTAGGGTTTTGAATCGCCTGTTGACTGCGTTGTTCCAGCAAACAATGCTGAAAGGCTTGTAAGCTTGAGAAAGAGGGAATGGGAGCTGTTTTTAGATTTTCGCAAAAACAGTACGATCTTCTGTGACCTTTGCTCCCTGGCATTGACGAGCCTTCCAGGTATGTGAGGAAATAAATACTTGTTGGGTGAAAGCAAGAATTAAACTGTTATAGTCATGACTGAGGTTTACCCTACACAGACGTTGCTGCGATTTCTGAAATAAGTACCAACCTTCAAAATAGTCCTAATTTTCATTCCTTCTAATTTATTGAAACAATTTTGTCCTTTTTACGTAATGCTTTATGAAAGTTGTTTAGAAGCGACGAGCGTATAGTGTAATATGGAAGACAAAACAAGTAAAGAAATTCTTGAATATATTTTATAAAAAACTGCATGAGTGTATTATTTACAATTGAATTATAAAACTTTCAATTACAAATCATACATTTACGTAGTGGTATTATTTGTTTGTGTACGTGGTAGCTGTGTTTATATTTAGTTGTCTACATGGTTTGCATGGTACTTGGCGGACATATTTCTAGATAAAGGTGTGTTGATACAAGTTTGAAATCGCCATCTGCCTTGTTGCTTGTAAGTTATATTGCGGTTACCCTACAGGTAGTACGGTCTGTTTTCGAAACAAGAGGCAGACTTTGATAAAAAAAACCGTAGAAAGCCTGAAACGGGTGATACGTTCTTGAAAGTCAACAATGTAGATGTTTACCGCGATCAAGAGCGCTCTTAATGAATTGATTTGGTTAGAATCAGTTGTTTCCTTATTTATTATACAGCTTTTGAAATCCAATCAATGAAATTTCTTGGCTGGAATTGACCAACAGCTACTTACGTCTGCATAATTGAATAGTCCTGAATACAACTAGACGTTTTCTGTCTTTTCGCACGATATCTGTAACAATTGCATCCATTCGTGGTAACTGGTGTTTTAATTACGCTTTTTCGATGAACGTTGCCGCAGGGTTAAAAAATATTAGACTTATACCTGAAAACGTCAGTGCCGAACGAATGTGATTCGCCTTTTAAAATCGGAAAGGTGTAATTTGCAAGTTCTATTAACTGATATTGCAAAACACCTTAAAATTTGCAGCACTACTGGCGTAGCTGCGATGTGGACCGGCGCTTTCACTTGTCATACACGGAGTTAAATTTTTACAGATGACGTGCGGCGATTCCGGGAGGATGTTTCAAGCATCAAATGGCTCGACGTTGTCAAAACCACATCCACCGATAGTAACGTTGCAGGACATGAGCCAGAAATTATTTTATTCGGTCTCACCTACGACCAGAAACGCGCCCTGGAAGAAATGCGCGATTGCAAGGTCTGCAAAACGTTTGTGCGCTTGTGTGTGCGGATGCGATGGGGCGATATGCGACAAACTAAGAGCTCTACATCAACGAACATTGAAGTTTTCATCACAGCATTTTTAAGCTAAACATATTTCCTGACACCAAAAAAGCATTGATGTGTTTCGTGGGAAACCATTACCTGTTTCCTGTTTTTATTCATACATTATCACTATTTCTATTTCGTATATTTGCGTAAATAGGTACGGGTGCGGTATGCGCGCGAGCGTAGTGGTGTGTTTGCTTGCTTGTGTGTAAGTGTACGTATACGTGAGCGTAAGTACGTGCGTACGTGAATCTCTGTGCGCACGCAGACTTATATGAGTTCGCATGCGTGTAAGCGCGTGTATGGGGGGTTTTTACGTGTGTGGAAAATCGTCGCTTTCAGTGGTTACCAACCTTTTTCCAAGCCGCCCGAATTTAAAAAAATCCATCTTCGTAAAATCTCGTAACGCCGGCATATGCATAAATACTTACAGACATGCAGTGAAACCTGACCACAAAATTAAGGTAATAATGCAAAAGGAAAGCAACGCAATATTTAATCGTTCTGCGTAAACTACTGCATTCACTACAAGTAGCCTCTGATGTTGCCAATAATTAAATGATTGCATGGATAATTTTACTAGGCAAGTGCACACGACTTCCACGTCCACTGAAAGATCAAAGCTTGCTGTAAATTTTTGAGGAAGCAGATTCTGTTTTAATAAGACTGCAAGACTGAAGATGCATAGCGTTACGTGAAATTAATTTCGTATTAAAAATTTTCTGATAGATTCAAAGCCTTTACCTGTGTGGTCACTAGTTAGCGAGTTTGTCGTTGCATTATTCTGTCCACCACAGTTTTCATAATGGTGGATTTGCAAAATCACCTCCGATCGCTTTTGGAAAAAAGGGTGTTAAATTGGGTTTTATAACTCATCTTATTTCATAGTTTCAGAAAATGGCAGGTTTCCACCAAACCAGACATTGTTTGCAGTGGTCTATAAATTCAATAAAAAAATCCGGGCCAGCGGTCAAGATAAATAATTTTGTTGATATGTGATCACCGATCAAGCATCAAATATGCAAAAATGTTGAAGTTAAATTGGTGGAAACAAAATTATCCCACACTGCAGTGGAGAATGTTCTTCTCCTGTATGACCAGATTAAATTGCATTTGCGAGTCCGATAGTTATCTGCACGTTTGAAAATTTTCGCCGCAATTCTTCTCAGGTTGATGGCCACCATTTCATAAAAAGTTTGTGGATTTCATACGCCAGAGAACTTGAAACTAGTTTGGCGTCGAACGATGAAAATCAACGCGGCGCTTCGTTTGACCTGTTGATAAGTCGCGTGTGGAAGAAGCTGAAGCACAAAGTTTGCAAGATGAAGAAAGAGATCCAGGACGGTACGTCAATATTCTTTGATGGTTCCTCTTAGGGGAGATAAAAAAGCATCTTCGCCTGTAGCGTTCCTCCAAGTTACGCAACTGCATTGCTATTCAGGTGTTTTGAAATATTGCGCCCCAGATCGTGCATTATTTCAGCAGCGAAAAAGTCCATGTCTATTTCGAGTGAAACCCCGTATCTCTTTGCAGAACAAAACCAGCTGATCGCTAAAATATTGCAGGAATCATAATTCATCGCCTTTTTGGATTTGAGAACACAAAAGTCGCTGCCAGAATNCGTTGAATTGTTCATTTATTCTGTANTGAACGAANTGTCCAACACTCGACAAGATTTGTGGAGATGTATGACATTTGTTCAGTTGCATGAAAATTTGAAGTTACGACATCACGTAAGACACGTCATAATACTTTCTCTGTCGACGTGCATTGGTCAACATACTTGGGTTCTATTTATAGGGCAGAATGCTACATTAAACAACGTACGTCAAAAATTGCTAGCCCTTGGTTGCTAGGGGGCAGATTATTACTTTTGGTAAATATTTCACTTTAGGCATCTGTTCTCTAAACTCGTTTCTTGTGGGTTTCTGTGGTTGCTGGTGGCTTATGGTGCACGAATCGTTTTGAAACATGACAGAGAAGTGTAGGTAAGGTTGTGTGCGCTAGGCTGACGTCACACTAGGGCAGTCATGAGAACGGTGGCAGTAAGCTCAGGTTATCAAACTACGATCAACTATTGTAAAAATGCTGTAAGCTTGTTTCATTTTTTAGGTTGTTACTTCTTATTCCACAACATGTTTTAATAGCAGTAGTAAGTTTATTGGCGATATGGGAGGCAATGCATTTACATTTCCAAAATTAGCAGTCTGCCAGGACACCGAAAAAGCAGTACGGTTATCATGTCAGGCGTCCCTAGAAAAGCTAACATTAAAACACATTTCAGTTAATGAAAAGTAATAAATAAACAAAAATGGCAAAAATACGCCTAAAACCGATAGGCACCCAGCAGATTTTATCTGAAAAAGCGCCTGGCAGCTACCAAGATTTTCAATCTACAAACTTGTTTTCTGGCTACTTTCATGCAACGCGTGTTTGATGCAGTTTATTGTTAAGGAATAATTTTTTGAGTTACCTTGCATCAAAAACTTGAATCTGGTTAATACGCTGCAGTTATAGCGCGGTATCAACGTCTATAATAAATGTATCGATCGCATGGTCACTTCTCTAATCAGGGATTGCTGGACCAGATTGTTCTTTTTACATTCACAGCAGTACCGCATGGTTTGATATACCGCAGAAAAAGAAGTCCACATAATATGATGTCACCAACTTTACAAAAAAGATTTAAATTGCCCCAGCCATCCTATGGTTTAAAACAGTCTCATCGCTTCTGATTGTTAAAACGTGTGTGTATGTGTCGATTTTATTTGCAGGTGCTACTGCAATTCCAGTACAATCTTAACAATCACTACCGCAGAACGTTGATTGCTCAAATAGTTTACTCCTGTGAATGTGACTTCTCTACTCTTAGCAATCTCGTCTTTATGCAAGAATCCTGAATAAATAACTTATGATAATCACGGTTTCCCACTCTAGGACGTATCATGGTTTCTACTGTATCTTTAATGAGTATCACGGTTTCCATAGTAACTCTTAAAAGTATCACGGTTTCCATATATTTGGCCAAAACTGAAATGCTTGTTTTTGCTTTATTGTATGTGTTGCTGCAGGTGTGTCGGCTTAAACGTTTTGTAGGTGATGCGACTGTAAAAATTAAAATAAAATTTTTTTGACCTAATCACAGTGCTGGTTACTTTTCTCACTTTACTGTTGCAATCCGAGCCATGTGCTGTCAGAAGTAAATTCAGATCGTGTTTTAGATGCTATATATTATGACAAAATAATTACAGGCACTATTTTCTGTCTTCACTTTGTTTATGGATTTATTGTTTTGCGTGCTTTTCAGGAACCATGCTTCTAGAAGAAGTTGAAGAGCACTTCATTTCACCATCATCAAAAAATATTACACGAGAAGACGTGGAAGAAATGGTTTCCGCCATTTGTCTGTTTCCGGATATCGAGGTTGTTCCAGAAAACACCTCACATTTCCAACATCCAGATTTTCTTCCGGGAAGGCCCGCGATCATTGGTCAAGATCGGAATGAAGAGGATATACCAGAGGAACAANTTTCCGGTAAACAGACGNTTTTCATTTTTCCTTCCTAACTGAATTAGCATGCTGTCCTACATAAAACATGATGCGTAATTTGAAGAGGTTTTGATTTGTTTTATTCCTGATTTTTAGCTGTTACTCATTTTTTGATGATGTTTGATCAGCAAAAATCTTTTTACGCGCTTGTTNACTGTCTGATACGTTTGCAAGAACAATCCTTGACGTATTAACGCGATCATTTGTGTTCTGCTAGTGAAGGTTTAGCGAATCTTCAACTAATATTGATTCAATCGTTTCTTTATTGGAAGGTAATGCGAGAACTGTTTCGTGAAAAAAACGCGAAAGTGACGCCATATATTTGCTACAACATATTTTTATGCTGACACTTTCAAACTTGTATCTAGGGTTTGAGAATCTTCAGTGAAGGCATTGACATTTTTAAATGTTGTGTCTTATAATAGATACATGTATTTGTGCATGTAGAGCATGGATCGCCTGGGATACTTTTTAATTTTGCCGAACGGCACTTGGATTTTGTTGCCTCGATGCTTGTTTTAAAATTTGTTATATATTTCTTTCAGATGAAAGTGAATCTTATGACTCAGAAGACGACGAAAACATTGACTCAATTGATTTTTTTTCGGTCCAATCTGATCCTCACGAAGATCCCGGTGTTTCTGAAGATCCCAATAACCGCGAAGCACCAACTGATCCTGATGCGCTAAAAAAGTTTCGCATTGATCAGATTTATAGTTATTTCACGTTCAGAAATGAAGAGGTCGTTGCTGAGAAACTTTACGAACTTAAGGATTGTCTGAAATTGACCGGAGATTTCGGCTTTCTTGATGTTTTGAAGGTACGTGCACTGTTTTCAAAGAAGGTNCGGAAAAGTTTTTCTTCTAAAGTTAGCTTACCGCACAACTAGGTAACCTACGCCACCACATGCCTTTAATTCAGTAGGAATTCACTATTCATTGATGTCTTTCTTTGCTAAAACCGGTTTAGTCTTCACATTTAACGTATGTATTCATTGAAGATGGTTTGGAAAAAGCTGAAGAGTAAACTGCCGACTTGCGTAATTTACTTGTGTGTAACCCGCCCGCCGTACTGCGAANCTTCGGTATGCGAATAAAAGCTCATAACTGGGTATAATGCCCGTTACAAAAACTGCAAACGATCATACCATGTAGTAAGAAATGAACGCATTGAGAACTAACACTGTTCGTTTCTCTGCAACGACTCTTGGGTTCTTCAGCTGTTGTCATGATCAACATTTTCTTCTTGCAGGACCAAACTCGAATCTCTGCTGATAAGGTTTTGAACTCAGTTACTGAAAACATCATGGAAATGGGAAGCTTCTACCAAAAGAATCCAGTAACTCGGGAACAAGCTGAATTCCTATCCCAATTTTTGGAGCAGTATGAGTTAATATCGTGGCTCAAGGAAAACATGAGCGGTAAGCAAATGTGAATTTGGTCAGAAGACTGCTTTTAAGCTATCGCGGCGTTTGTCCCCTCAGCACCCGTACAAAAAATGCACGCCACATGCCATGAAACAAGATTTCGCGAGATAATTGAACCGTAACTGGTTGATACCCAGTGCGGTTTTTTGTCTTGGCTGCAGCAACCCAGACCAATTTTTCGCTCTCCAAGAAATTTTTGAGAAATCTTGAAAGTATGCCAAAGAATATCGACGCATATTTCCTGGACGTAGACGAAGCAAATCGCCGGGCCCTTCAAGATAAACTTTGGGGCTTGTTGTGGGAGTAATGATTAATGGTGGGCTGTTACTGGCCGTCAAATCACTATATTCCTTTTCAGACTTTTCAGCCCATGTCGGTGGCGTTAAGAACCATTGACTGTGGGGTTGGACTCCGACAAACGTGTATGCTGCCTCCACTTTTCACAGTCTATGCGAATTGGTTAGACAGCCACAACCAGTCGATGAGGGCGTCACTGTTTGGAAGAATTAGTCCTGCTCTTTAGATTTTTGTGGACGATTTGATACTGCTTGCATCATTTAAATAGGGTCTTCGGCAAGCACTGGGTTGGGCTGTAGATACATACGACGAACCTTTACCTAAAATTGGCACTAAACATACTGAGGTAGAATGTAAGAGAAAATACAATGCAGCAGGTGGAGAAGGCCAAGTACCTCGGGGTGCCATTCGCAAGTTACGGAAGGAAGAACAAAGAGATTGATACACTGATTGGCAAAACAAACTCAGTATTGCGTGAGCTTTGTCACTCTCCGGTGAAAAAATTTGAAGATTTTAAATACGCACAACTGCCAGGTGGCAAATCGGTCTTTGTTCCGATCCTCACCTGTGTTCATGAATCTTGGGTAATAACTGAAAAAGAAGCGTTATGTCTCTCAAGTGCTGGGATTTTTTGCGAAAAATTCATATTGTGATACTTCGTGATAAATCGCGCAATTGTGTAATTCGTAAAACCCTGAATGCCGAACTACCCCTCCGAATAGACATCCAGCTACGCTGGTTCGACCACGTGACCAGAATGCCGCAGAGGAGATTGGCGAGTTCTTCTGGCTACACCCACCAAAGTGTCCCAGAGGTCGATCAAGGACCAGGTGTTGTGACTGCTTTTTCGTCGTAGTTTGGTACTGTCTTGGTGCGGAGCCAAAATAAGTGTCACAGGTTGTTGAAAACTGAGTTTTTTGAGATCTCTAAAGCTGCCTATGCCGGTAGTCTCGGGGGTCATTCGGGGCCAGTGTCACTTCTAATTTTTGTGCTCCCCAATTATGTTGTGGACTGAAAGATATAATAAAAACAAAAGTCTTGCCACCCTACAAATGTACCTTGCTTCCCAAAACCTTAAAACGTGGCTACTTGCCTGAAGCTGCCGCGACCGCGGCGACCATCCCCAAAGGAAAAAAAGTGGTGTAAAGGTGAACAAAATATTTAGGATATGAGAAGTGATCACAATGTTGCTATTCCTTTGTGTAATTAATCAACAGTTTATACATTCATGTCTTTGTTTTTGATGCCTAGAAAAAATATCTGCAAGAGTGTTATTAGTTAAAACTACTTCATCGCGCAAAGTTTCTTTGCTCGAATTTTTCCATCGAGAGCTTATATGATAGAACAAAAAGTACAACTTGCACATTTTTGAAAAGAAAACTTACTCCCGTGATTTTGTCAGCTTATTACTGCAAATTGCATTTCAGACCGAGGTGAGGTTAAAGTTCTGAGCGACCTCGCCATGATATCTGTTGGCGATACGCCGCTAGAGGT
>JGI24158J21664_10003385_pt1 | contig 19957 bp, 10 predicted proteins | sample Ectturendosymbi3_FD_21664 | JGI IMG/M metagenome (IMG submission 21664) | reverse complement strand
GAAATCCTTTCTCAGCACAGAATCAGACACTAAGATCTTACAGAGTATATATTTCGCCTACAAAGTAGGCATCATCAGCTCTTATTCAAATAGAACAGTACAGTCTTTACATGCGCACACCAGGTGAGAAAGTACGCAGATCGGATGAAGCAGAACGTGTTCAATCGGTTTTATGTTCTCACATAAGATCATTGTCAGGATTATATACAGTGGTGTGTTTATTTAAGGGAAGGTAAGCGAGGCACTTGCCTCGGGCCCTCTTTTGCAAATGTAATGTGTAAAGTAGCCTACCTTGCTTTTAAAGGGGCCCAATAGCAACTGCAATTTATCAGTGACCACTTTGCTTTCAAAGGAGCCCCCAACAGCAGTTATAATGTGTGAAAACTTTGCATTCAAAGGGGCCCAAAGTAACCGTAGTGCACTTTTCTTTCAAAAGGCCCCCTAACTTCACTGATTTCTAGTGCTTCATATTTCTATTTGGGGATCGAAGCTTTCTCTGGGGTGCTAAGTGGTGACCGGACTGGAATTTCGGGCCCCCTGTGACAGCGTGGCCCCCTCCAATTGGGGGTTATGGAGTGCGGCTGATACGGCTCTGCTTGGGCACCCCGTTTTGTCAACTCGTACCACTTCTTCCAGAACAACTAGTTTAATCAAATATTGGTTTACTCAGAAGAATGATATACATTAAAATAACAATAAAAGACCACAACTAAATTTAATGAGATTTTTGTTTTTGTTAACCTTCCACCAATTGGTCGATGCGTGGCGTAAATTTGTTAACAGAGCATAGAAAGTCATAATGTTGCGATACAATAGGAATAGCAGGCTAGCGGAAAATGTATTTATTTAGAAACAAACCCGATACGTAAACTAGAAAGCTGTGAAATCCAGGTTTTTGTGAAAAAATGGAAGCTACTTGCGCACCACCTGGAAGACCTTTGCGTGCCACTAGTGGTACACGTACCACAGGTTGGGAACTCCTGCTCTCATGGGTGTCGGAAGGATTTTTCTAGGGGGGGCACTAGGGGATTTTTCCAAAATTTTTCCAGGGGGACAAAAGTGGTGAAATTTGTTTTTTCCCACTCAAAACTAAGAAAACAACCTTTTTTTGCTATATAAATTTCAAAATCTAGAGGGCGCCTAGGCCCTCCTGCCCCCCCCCTTCCGACGCCCATGCCTGCCCTATGGCCGCAACACGACCTGTAAACTACATGATGTAATCGTGCGTGGAAAGGATACATTTTCAAAATCTGTTAAAATAGCTTTTGAAACTATCACTATGTTATTTAACACACATTAACAAAAATCTTAACTTTGGGACATATTTACTTTTTTGTGCCAATGATCAAAAACCTAACCAACGACAAATTACTTCTTAGTAAAATGTGCAACTCGTTTGAGTTGCTAAGTAGGACTTTACAGTACGTTGTAGGCTGTCAGTATAGAATGAAAGCGCATAAGCGCATGCCTTCCCCATGGTTTACAAATGGCATATAGTTTTCTCATTGCCCTGCTTGAGCTGGTCCCTGACATAGTGATGTTACCTCAAAACGTCGGCCCTTCAGTTGTTGTTACATTTTTCGAAATTCGCAAGAAGCATTTCAGTTCTTCCTGGATTTTCTTTTCCTCAAAGTGTTCACCGACTTTTATTTGGAACTACATTCCACCAATAATCAAAATTGGCAGAATTTGGCCGCAGTACATTAAATGCCCAAAGAGTTTGTAAATGAATACGTAAAGATCTTTGATAATTCTACAAACTTACTTTTAATTTTTCTTCTTGCTTCTTTGTAATTGCAATATCGCGGTTGGACAAAATTTTGATTGTTTCACTGAGGCTGATACCTTCCTGTTTGTGTTCCTTAGAATCTGCAAATACTTCCCATGCTGATGTATCGTGGTATTAAGAAAAAATGCCAAATATGCTGCACAAGCCGGTACTTACAAAAAGATATTTGAAAGTCTTCAAAGATGTTGGATCAAACGCAGGGGCGTACCGAGGTTAGATGGTGCCCGGAGTAAGAAGCTAGTTTGGTGCCCCCATGTTCGAACCTTAAGTCTTTCAGGAGCAAATGTACTGTATTGAAGTAAAGTATACCTGCGACATTGTTGGGACTTCTCGGCGCAAGGGACACTGTGTTTCCCCCTCGGTACGCCCTGATCAAACGAGCTGCTAAATCACTTGAAACAAGAATTACATTGTTATTCCGACCCAGGGCCGTGACCAGTGACGGATTTACGCATAGGCCAAATAGGCCATGGCCTAGGGCCCCGCTCTTTTGGAGCCCGGCGCAAATCCTTCCTATGACGACTCAATACTTTTAGACTTTGCGAAACTGCGCAGAGGCGGAACTTCACAATTTACTTTGAAACGAGCGAAAATGTAAAAATGTAGTTCTAGAGCAGACTCTTATCAGTACAGTAACAGCACGGTAATATTGCTTGTTGCGCAGTATAAGAATGACAACACTGCTTCTCATCAGAGTTCTGCAGTATCTGGCGGTCTTTCGTTGTTGCGAGCTTTTTGTCAGTGGAAGGTTGAACATCACAGGTACGCCGGAAAGCTGGGCATGACGGGACATTGCTCACCCTGCCCTTTCAAAAGGTGGGCAACGGGAGCGGAGGTGTCTTTTTTATAACTGCATTCCAGGTAATTTATGTTTTATCAAGGTAGATTTGAAACAAATTTATTGCAGCTACATATTCGCGCACCCAGAAATTTCAGAATGGTTTTCTAAAATTTCTATTAGTAGTTTTGGGGTCAACCTTATTGCTGAACAGAAAGAAGCATGTGGACAACGATGTTTTTGTGTATTGCCTCGTAAAGTTTCCATTGCCATTAACTCTTTTACTGCACCCGCCGCCGCCCTACCGCTGTTCCGGCGTCCTTGGAACATCAAGTAAGAAAGTGCTGTGTGGCTTGATGTTGAGGAACATGGCTGGGCGTGTGCTTTAGAGGGGTACCTGTGGTAACGGTTTCAAATGCATTTGGCCATGGTCCTAACATAGACTGGGATGCACCAAGGTGCTATAAATTTGAATATAACTTCCCTATACGTCCTCCACGGGAATGCTTTACGTACATTGACAAACATGTACTTACGTGTGTTCAATTGTTCACGTTCATTAATATTACGATTCCTTCTTATGCAGGAGTCTTTGATCGAGAAAAAGTAGATGAAGTTTGTTTTGTATTTTTAGTGAATGACTAAAATCGCTTTGTTGCAATTGCGGTTTTCTTTGGAGGGCAAGGAAGGCAATAACATGATGAATATTAGTAGTGTCGGACAAACTAATGTACTTTACATTTTGACTTTGAGGATTTTCGTGGTGATTTGTGGTCCGAAAATTTTAACAGCAAACTGTAGAAAAAATTTACACCAGTGAAATGCTTAGCATTGCACAACCATCCGAGTTGCGTAAAGGAGGCAGAAAATCGTTTTTTAAGAAGCATCAAAGAGTGCCAACGCTTTTTTTTGTTAGGGAATACCGATGAAGCGGCAAAACTAAAAGGAATGCTCACAAATTGGACATAAAGAAAAAAAGAAACTGACAACAATCACTATAATTCAGCATACTTCTAAAAACGGCCATAAAATACCCTGGAAAAGCACCAAAGTGCTAAAGTTGGAACCATCTTTCGTACCCACGGGATACAGAAATATTTTGCATAAATGGCAATAAACGTGTTACGAATGAAAAAATTGGATATGTTTTGTGATATTAACCGGTCTTTTTAGAAAAATGGTAAGCTTATTTTCTTCGCGCTACTCAATACTTCCACTGCTGACGGATAATTTGCTTTTCAGGTACTTTCTCATAACCACAAGAATTCAGTGCCCGTGCATTCAGCATACGAGTATATCAATTAAAGCAGCCTTGGACTGTAGCCTTCTTAGACAGTTAAACTACTTAAACGTTTGTTTGTTTTAGCACCAGTTGAGCACATAGAAAAGTCAGCTAAAGTTGCATTGTGCTTACGTAAAGAGCTTGTTCTGATTTACAGTCTAATGCGCAGCAGAAATCGTTTTAACTCAAGAAGATAAAAGCTTATTTCCAATATTCAGTTATACGGGCTTATAAAACATGTTTCGCTAGACGAAATTTGTCTAACCACAACTTTCACTGAAACTGCAACGAAACTAAGGATAAAAATTGTACAAAAAAGGCCGCTATGACATCATGAAACATTTGCAAAGGTATGCAAGTCTTGTCGAAATATATTTGCATTTTAATAAAAAAAGGAACTTAGTCGAAATTTGCACTGAACGCAATTTTTCAACCTACCATATGCTCTCTGTTTCTGAACTAATAAACCTTTCCTGTTTTCTCTATTTACTGTTTGCATTATTTAGAAACTACTTTCACGTGCTCATTCTTCTGCTTGGCCCTTCTTGAACGAAAGATATAGTAATGAACTTGTCGTGCCTTTCAAGATTCCTACCCAAACTGAAAATCATGTAATGCATCTGATATTTTTCAACTTTAACAATTCTTAAAAGCTTAATTGCCGTAATTCCAAATTTCTAACGAAATTTAGCGTCCAATGGTTTGCACTTTGCCTTTATTGTTGACAAAAAAGTAAACACCGTTACATTTCTTCTTCTCCAAAATAGTTTTTTTTCTTCATTGTGGCTGTCAACATGTATCTTACTGTTGCTGAAATATAAACTTAACTGAATCAATTAAAGCTGACCAGTACTCCACATGCTTCTCAAACAATTTTATTTAAATAAGAGCTGAAGATGCCTGATCAGTTGCGAAATATATACTTGGTAAACATTACAATGTTTGATTCAGGATTTCTTTTGATAGATACTGCTTGAGACACAACTGTTATTAGCCATAATCATAAAATTATTTTAAAAAGATACATACAACTTTATCGATTGTAATAGCATTTTAGATTTAATTGCCTCCTACCTCTCTTTCCGGAACCTCGAGTTCCCCATCCCTTACATCAGAAAAAATATCTGACTTGCTTTCGACATTTGTCTGTTTTTAGTGTCGTCGAATAAAAATAAGCCATCGGCGGCAACAATCACGTTTAGATAACTCTTCATATTAATCCTCCTCCTCACACCAGCAACCACCGGCGCAGAGGGAGGGAATTTTCGAAGGATTGACAGCGAATGGTCGGCGCACGCACGTGTTGCTGGCTTAAAAACATGCGCAAGAGTTTGGGCAAACTAGCAAGCAAAAGGAGAACTGGCTGTGGAGTGTAGATTGTAGAGCAATAGCAACTAGTAATCGGCATTCGAGACACATTTGCACAAAAAAATATCCCGCAAACAAACAACGAGATACAATTCGCTCTTCGTTGATCTCAATGCTACAGCAAAAAGATCAAAAGGACTTCGATGGTTGAGTGATCATCCATGACTAATCTGCATTTCTTTTTGTGTCGAGCATAAATTGAAGTGAAATGGGAAGCGTTCGTCAAATTGAAGTTATTTTTTTAAATTAAAGTGAAAAATCCTTCACTATCTATCAAAAAAATCCTTTCACAGCCAAGAATGAGACACTATGATCTTATCGGAATATATATTTCACCAACTAGGTAGGCATCATCAGCTCTTTTTCAAATAGAATCTTGCAGGATAACTTTTCAGCCTGGTGGGAACAACACCATATTGATCGCGTTTAATAAGTCTTTCAGCTCACTTTGCAAGTCGTGTTGGTGTTTTCTCGAATTGACGCATTCCTCTCACTCCCGACAGAGGCCATGTTGACACAGCAACATAGGCGTTGACAGGGGAGCAAAGGGGCTATGCCCCCCAAAAATGTTTAGAACATATAGTCATTTTGTGCTTTGAGAAGCATTTTTGCAAACAAAATAGTGTTATTCACCTAAAATCAAACATTTTGGCCCCACCAAATTTTTGGCGTCCCCAAATTTTTGGGCTGGCTACGCCACTGCACAGCAATTGAACATGCTGCTTCTGTGGCCCGGACGATGATAAACACCATGAGCAAACAAACCCTGGCAGAGTATTACAACACCTCCAGCAGCAAGGGGCATTTCAACAGCCTCCAATACAATGACATTCGGCCCTGGTCAGCTGACGCCAAAACACGTTAAAAATATTCAGAACATTTCAAAGAAAACAGAAAAGGATATAATAGGAGGTGTAGTCGAGGTTTTAACGATAAAATTTGTTTTTTCAGCAAATTTATTCCATCAACCCAAGCTGTAGCAGAATCTTCGTTGATGGCGGCGAAATTTAGAGGTAGGCGAGATGTGTTGTCGAATACAAAGGAGACGATTGTTAGATCAGCAAAACTTTCATCCAAATCTTCAAAATTTTCTTTCCGTCCGAAACTCACTGACCGGATGTGACGTATATCCACTGCACAAAAAGTTTTCACGGCATTTGAGGTTTAATAAAAGCGGAAGGAAAAGAACCTCTGCCTCGGAACCCAGCATTTTGTGTTTTGCATACGAAGTCTTGTCGTTTGTCACCAACCTAACAAAAGTGAAAGCGTTGCTGTTTTGCTAAATTGTTGAACACTTCCTTTTAACAAACGCGCCACAAACAAACATTTAGCTTCTACTTAAACTCCTATCACGTAGTCGATGCTCATATTGTTCTTCACGCTGGTTTCCAACAGCAATAGATCAATCAAAGTGATATAAAAAGAGCATTAATTTGTCACTTTGTGCTTGCTTCCTAAGAAGTCAAATATTTATTCTCTAAAGAGAGTCGCGGTCGTAGTGGCCGCGTATTCTATGACAAAAATTTGCCTTTCTTTGTGAAGTGCACGGATACAGCAGCTCAGTTCATCCGAACTGCTGGATCCAGTTTGTAGTTTCAGTCACAACACGCAGAGGCAGCGTACATTTTGTGCATCGACATATCAAAACCAAAATTTCAGATTGAATATTTCACTGAGTGAAAGAATCAAACAAAGATCACCCATTTTGAAAGTTTTTAGTATTCCCCTGTCTGACAAACGTGATACCAAGACGACAACAAATTAGTATGAAAATTAAATACAACGCATATAAAAGCAGCACAATTTATTGTAGCTCTTTCATTGTTGTGTAAAAGCCGTGCTCATTGCTTCTGGTTCATTTTAGGCTTATTGCGCTTCGCAAGAAGTTATTTTACGAAATTTCAGTAGTGAAACAGATAGAAAATATTCATTAGGTGCAGTAGATCTACCACTATCTTTATTGTTGAGTCATCGAAGATATCCTACCTTTGTTTTCTCTTCTTGTAAGTCTGCCTCTGCAACTGCATGATACTGAAGAATAGCAAAAGTAAAGCAAGCTATCATCCACTTTGCATAATTTTGCTTCATATGAGCCGAGAAACCTTCTGCGATGTATTTTGAACATGACTTCCCCTTCCTGGAGACGATCTAAAACTGAAGACGATGAATATTCAGATGAAACACCGCAATAACTGAGGTGCGGAGATTACGCAAAGACCTAAAAAGTAGTATAGGAGCACGCCATCTTTGAAAAAAATGTATCAACTTACAAAATACGTGCTTCACTCAGTCAGTTTCCAAAAAGAGAGTTTGTCGCAAAGTCTAGCATCTTGTTTTTCATTCTCTATTACCTTGATGAATAACGCCGAACTCACTGAATTGCTCGGAGCAGAGTAAGAAGAACCAGAGGCAAAGATAAATGGTTTAATATTAATCAGTCAAAGGAGGACATCATTTCTGCAACAAATATGCTGATGCTTCGTCATTTTGACGCTAATGTAAAAAAGACTGGCTGAAAAATATTTCTTTAAAATAAACAAACGAACTAATCAAAGGAAAGTAAAGCAACCCCATTGTGACGCACAAGAACCTCCGAAACCTTGTTGGCTGGAAAATTTTCAGGGAGTGTAGCTCAACAGTGAATATGCGCTTCACTGAAAATCAGTAACTGCAACTGAACACTGGCACTTGTGGGTAACCCTTAATTCGAAGTGAAGTGATATTTATGACCAGCACCGTTGGTTGATTTGACGTTTGTTGAAATTAACGAGTTTGCTCAAATCAGTGGACGTCGTGAGTCAGAATCACGTGATCAACAAACCAACAGCACTGCTTCCTGTGCAAACACACCAGCAAACTGCTCGCTGTCTTAACTGCACTTTATTTTGGGAGGTTCATCCAAAGCAGTAAAAAAAATTGTTTTTCTCCACTCCCCATTTCTCAAGTTTATCTTGCCTAAACGCATCATTTGGTAATATTGAGATATGACATGCAGGAGATTCAGTACTGTTGCTTGGCATCGGAGCCAATAGCCATAACCGTAATTGGAAATAACGGATTCACTGGACTGGCACCGAGAACCTGGGAAGATGTTCTCTGATCGCAAAGTTGACATGAAGTGACAGACTTGTCATTTCAGAAAAAAAAGTTTTTTTCGGGGTTAGATTGATGGAATGAACTGAACTAGCAGTTTCGTCTGATCCTTTGTTGCCGCAGCTGATCAACACAAGCTGAACTTTCACTCTTTAAAGTTTTGTTGAAATAACCACGAACGCCAAAAATAACCTATGGTGAGAATCAGCGGTAAAGCCCGCATTAACCTTGCAGCAGAAAAAATTAGGCAAAAACGTTGTAATGTGGAAATGTAAGTTGCCAAGTTTTACAGAATTTTTTAGATCATTTGTTCCCATGCAAGCGTGCGCGGAAGCAGAAATGCTTTATTCTGTGAGGACTCACAGAGAGGGAAGGAATGTCCCACGAACATGTTCATGAGCCGTAAAAATATCCCTTTTTTTGTTTGTGTGTTTCCAGACACGACGTCCATAGTTCAAACACACTCTGCACAACTCAGATGGACAAAAACAGACAAAACAGAACTTTGTACAACGGCATTTGAGCGGGCCGAATCACATGATTACAGACACTTTCTTAGCAGAACGTTTTACAAAGGCGTTGGAGGCAGAACCACAAGATTACAGACACATACTTAACACTATTGTTCCCTAACTAGTGACACTGGAACAACACTATTGCAGGGCAGGACGCCAATTCTTATAATTTTAGCAAGCTTGCCCATCAGCGTCTACCAGAAGGAAACGTTACGCCTGTACAGTAGTAAGTTTCGAACTTTTAATTTTGTCTTAACTTTCCTATTTCCATTTTGAGCACCATTTGCATCCAGGCGCGTAGCCGAAAATTTCGATAGGGGGTGTAGCAAAGGGGGGACCCTGTGGGCTCCTGGCCCTGGGCGGCACCTTCTAGGGGACGGAAGTTTGTTGAATACAAATTGATTTTCGAAAGTAGTTTAAAAGTTCTTTTTTACTGTTTTGAAATAAATTTTTAAAACTTTAAAAAATTATAACTCTACAGTTTTTGTGTTTAGAAGCCCTAGAATGAGGAGAGATTTCCAAAATGTTTACTAAAAGCCTGGGTCAAATCCATTGTGCTGAAGGATCCCAGTGTTTGTCTTGAAATCAGGGTTTTTTAACATACTTACCTGGGGGCAATTGTCCCCCAGTCCCCATACCTTTCTCTCCAACCAAAGTCATTTCCCCTCCACCTCAGTCAAAGGTCCTTTGAATAAAGGACAGAGATGACATTCGACCGCAGACCAGCAAACATTACAGCTCTGGTAATTCGAGGTGTACTCGTATATTTCCCCCACATTAAAAATCGGATAAAAAAGGTCCTGCATGAAATCACGGTAAATAGTCAAGGCTAGCTTGATCCTTTTTCCCCTATCGTTCGATCTTTAGCAACACCGCAACGGCACATCATCACATCACCTGAGTTCAATGGCGTGTCTATGCAAAGTGGCGCCCATGGCAAAGTTAAGTGTGCGCCCTTTCTAATAATTTAAGGATTAGATGCAGGTACAATTTTACGAAAGATAAACCACGAAGAAAATATATGTTTTGAAAAGGAAAATATTTGTGTTAATTTTTGCTTTAAACTTTTCAGCGTGTAAAATATGAATTATCCATAAGGACCACAACATACTTCTATACTCATTTATTTATATTATGAAGAATATCAAAATATTCAAATAATAACGCTATCCTAGTTTATAGGTCTGCATAGTGTTGCCTGCCAAAATTGTATATCTTACAAAAAAAACACATTGCAACTGCAAACGACAATTTCTTTTTAATGAGACACATTTAATTTCAATTGCACAATAAATTATTTAATGCAAGTCATGCATCACTTTTGTTCGAAAAACACAATTCCCCTGAAACATACCTACATCCAGCCTTTTCCGGTTAAATTACACAAATATACTAATATAAAAACACTTTCCATGCCTTTATGGAAGCAAATCGTCTATGATTTCATCAAAGTAAGCATTCGTTGTTTCGTCCCTTTCTGTTCTCATCAAAGCTAAATCACACAACCTCCCCTGACCTATTGTTGGTCAATGAGGCCGGAGGTATGAAATGATCAGTTTCAGTTTACTGGAAGATCGTTCGCAGGTTGCAATATATTTTGCCATCGTCAGCATTATTTATAAAGCAATTCGAAGAAAGTCTGGAGGACTTCAGGACGCGATAATTTTTAGTTGCACGAGTTGAAACTAGCATTTTGCAATCTAGAATATTCTCGTGTAATTGCTTGCCATCTACATCTGAACTGTACACAGCTCCTAAATTGTCACACGTAGATTTTAGTTTCTCACAGTCAGGACTCTTTGACCTTTTCACAAGGCCTTGGACATCGAAAAGAAAGCCAAATTTGGGACAGAAAAAGCTAGCTCTTAACAAGACTAACAAATCCCTTTCATGAGCTAACATTTTTGGCGTAATTGACACGGTAACGATGCTAACTGCTAGTTTTCGAGGACTAACTAAAAATTCTCTGCCTTGTTCTCTGGATTGGGGAATTTTAATCAACCTATTTATCGGACAGGTTCTGTCACAATGTCTGACCGTTGTGTTATCAGTAGAGTGATCTCGTCTGGTGAGCTCTACTGCTGCTGGTTGGTTTCCTGTTAGTTTAATGCCCCGAATTACCATCTTTCTCTTGTGCTTGCCTCAGTAGTTCAAGGCGGTGCAGATACCTGTAACTTACGCCACTGCCTGAGTCACGTAGTATTTGCAATAATGGAAAAAGTGATTTCAACAAGAAAAGTTTACAAAAGGTGTTGCTCTCATTTTGATAAATTAGAGGCATGGACCTAGTCTGAAAACCTATGCAAGAGCAAACGATATGTTTAGGTATGATTGTGGTGAAGGCTTTTATCATAAGGGACGTTAACCAAAACAGTTGCATAACTTGCCAATGGCAGTACTGATTAAAGCTGTTCAGAACGATTAAAGACGTTGCAATCACTGCTGGGCATTAGAAAGACAGATGTCCCACTTGGCTGGGTTTGGTAATAAATTTTTCGAAATAGACGTATGTGGGTAACGAACGACGGCAAGGAATAACACTATGCACGCGTGATTGGAAAAAGGCCAACCTAACAGCTAGATCATGTTTGCAGGTGACGATGAAGGCTGCAAGCCATCGTTTCTCAACCAGTGCTAATTTTAAACTTATTCGACCTATTTTATCAAAATGTATCCCGCACCTCACGAGGGCCCGCGCAAGTGCCGACAGAGTTAACTTTTGAAACCTTTTATACAGTCTAAGAGAATTAAACCACTACTGAAACTTGAAGTGAACAATGAAACATTCTATTCATCACTGATATCATACTGTATTATTAATTTTATTATTATAGCCTGCTATGTGCAGTCTATATACTTTTTTAGTAAGATGGTGATACGAAACGAAATATAAACATACATAAATGTCTAAATTTCATAGAGTAGATATACTGCCATCACTTCTCTTAACTTTTCGTTTGATCCCCTGAAATGAGTAAACGATTAAAACCAATGGGTGCGCAGACCCGCAGACAGGAGGAGGGCATTCACGGGCAATGCCTCCCTAAATTTTTTGTGTTCCCCAAACTTTGTTGTGCCCAGAAAAATTTTTATTAAACATATGATAAAACAAAAATCTTGCCCCTACAAAAGTTTTTTTTCTCCTACAAACCTTAAAACCTGGCCACAGGCCTGTGGATGCGGCTTATCGGAGACTAAAAGCCAAAAGGGAAAATATTTGACGAAATATGCCGGGTCCATATATGCATATGTAAAAAACCGAAAAAATAGGAAAAGCAATGATGAGAAAGGTGGCAACAAGCAGAAAAACCAAGACTCGTAATCGACAATGAAAAACAAGACTCATTTCAGTTTGTGAGTGTTTGATTGTGATGTTCAAGTTGCTTTATTGTTCCTTGTACCTTTAATAAGCACAAAACATGATCTTCTTTCATTTTTAATTCTTGTTAGGAAATTTGGGGGTTGAAAGGGCGGCACTTTTATGGTTGGCCCCGGGCGGAACTTAGCCCCGCTACGCCACTGTAGGGGGGCAACCAAAAACTGAGTCTCAACATTTGAATACTTAATGCCACATGTTTTTAAAACATCATCCACAAAATATGTGTTTGTCTGGCGTTTTGTCTGAACAATTGTATTCAGATTTAGGCCAGCAAACAAAGTCTATCTTACATTGAGGTGACAAGTTTTAACAGGTAGATGAAAGTTGAAGCACCTTTAGACCAAGCTTGCATAACATAAGGCTCGCGGGCCACATGCGGCCCGCAAGATCTATTCTTGCGGCCGGCGAGAGTTTTCTCAGTTGCACAAAATGTAGATAATTTTGCAAAAGACGGACTTCGGATAATTAATTGTCGTTCCAGAATTTCTTCCATACTACAGCGAAATCAAATAGACTTTTGTGGCCCCCGGCGAATTTTTGTTGATCAGTTTGGCCGTTCAAGCTTTCTGGGTTGTGCAGGCCTGCCTTTAGACTATCCACAGGTCGGACCCTGAGTTCTTGACAAGACTGATTTTCAACTAAGCGGAAATCATAGCTGAAAACGTTAAGCCTTCTACTATGTGTGATTGAACCGTCACAATGCAAGTTTAATCATCACAACTGAATAGCGAGAATGAATGCTATTGTTGCTGAGCAATGACTACGACTTAACAATGAAGGATTGAAATTGAACTGCTTCAGAGGCAACGTTTGAGCTTCAAAGCATATAACACGTATGCCCAGGGGGGTAACGAGGGGGTCAAAGGGGGCATAATTCCCCGGGCACCGAATCATTATGGGGGCGCCGTATTACTTTGGAGGACGCCGATAAGTCCAAACAATGTCACAAGTACTTTCTTCAATACAGTACATTTGCTTCCGAAAGATCTCAGGTTCAAACATGGGGGCGCCAAACTTGTTTCTTGCCCCAGGTGCCATCTAACCTCGTGACGCCGCTGCGCATGTGACCGTCATATTCACGCAGTGGGTCTTAGAATTGTAAAAAATCAAACGTCTGCTCCATATTAGGCTATGGGCTACGGTCGGCGCTGTAGCTATAGGATACATTTTATTTCTAGGACGCCAGAGTTGTCAAGAAGGTATCTTCGCGATGCCATGCGTGAAATAAAGCCATGCGTGAAATAAAGCTTACTTCAGCATTAGGTGGGATACATCAACCTGATGCGACAGCAGCTTTTGCGAAAAGTTTTGCGCCTTGTTTTTACCTTTTCACTTGCGGTTAGTGATTGCAAACAGTTAGATACAAGTTTGTGTTTCGTAATCACCAACTCCCACACGGAGGGTAAATCTCAGGTAAAGGTTAGCTATGATATGAATTCCTTAACAATTACGCCAGGGGTGTGCAGCCCGTGGCCCGCTGGCCAAAAGTGGCCCGGGAGCTGACGTTTTGTGGCCTGATTTTAAATACTGTGGCCTGCGAGACGTTCCTCGCATGTGGTATTTCGCGCCAGTTCACCCGCACCTGGTATCCACTTTATCCAGACGCCGTCGCTTCACAAGCAAGCATTACGGTTTTCAAAGGGTATTGCCAATCTTCTGTGGGTGGCTTGCGAGTTGTCTAACCCGCAGAGCTCGGCATATGCAGCTGTGCTCGTGGACCAGTCTGGTTACGTGCATTTGGCCCGGCAGTGTTGAATGGTTGTACACCCCTGACTTACGCCATACGCGTTTGCATGATCACGGACAGTTGGTAAACCATACTGCTTCGATCAACTTCGACCAAAAGCTGAAGTAGAATAGCCTAGGTTCTTCAAAGCAGTTTCATTGATTTACACTGAAGTCTTTCTTTGGCTGATACTTCAAAGGTTTGATTAACCTGAAAATTTTTGGGTGCAACTTCATGGAAATTAGGGCTATATGCCTGCTTGCATTCGACTCGACATTTCTGCTGACTATCTATCAGGCTCGTAGCCAGAAATTTTTATAGGGGGACAAACAACAATCAAGTCTCAACGTTTAAATATTTAATGCCCTTTGTTTTTAAAACATCATCCATAAAATGTGCATTGTCTGGTGTTTTTTCCTGAACAACTGTGTTCAGATTTAAACCAGCAAGTGAAAAGCAAATTTTCATTAAATTGACAAGGTTTAAAAGCTTGTTTTTAGTAAAGTTCCAAACTACTGCCTTGGATGAAATCCACCATTTGCTCGTCAAACTTTCTTGTCAAAGAGTTTGTGGAAATTTCGACGTTATAATTGCAAGATCTGTAGTAAGCTTTTTGCAGCCAACATTACAATTAAGCAAGAAGTCATCGTGGGTGCCGTTATAATTACTGATCTAGTGCATTCTAGCGTAAGCGGTTGAAGTCTTTTTTTAATCCATTAGTGTTTGAATAACAAAATCCAATCGACGGCGAAAAAATTCAATTTAATTTCATTTTAGTCACATGCTCTTGATCGAGAAAACAGATTGCAAGCTATCTGTAAGTACTGTAATGGCAGTGTCAATGCCCTTAGTTCTTACAAAATTACGAGCATCTTGCTACCCACATTTTAGATTTTGCTGCTTACTCTTCCCGTTGCAGCTGAATGATTTCAAATTTACTGTAGGATAGGGTGGCAATCAACAGTAGGTGAAAGTAGAAACACTTTGAGAGTATGCACAGGTCGGACACTCCTTACTTAACAAGACTGATTTATTTTCATTTACGTGTTGGTAAGGTAATGTGAAATCATTGATGAAAACGTTAAGGGTCCACACAATTGTGATTGAACTTTCACAGCACATGTTTAATCGTCGCAAATGAATATCTGAAATGAATGCTATTGTTGCTAAATAGTGTCTATCTATGACCTAATTGCCTAATAAAACAGACTTTGAAGCTGTTCTTCGCCAAAGTTTGAGCTTCATGTCATACAAAACGTATATCACCGCCATATTCACGCATTTAATTTTAAAACTATACAAAAACAAAAATCTGCAATGTTAATTTAAGGCTACAGCTAACACTGCAGAAAAGCATAAGTTGTACAGTATTTGTAGCAAGCCAGAATTATCAGAGAAGAACTTTTGGGATGATTTTGAAATGAAGCTTACATCACCCTCAGGCAGGGATGTAGTGCTGACAAAAAAGGTGTGGGAACACACCCAAAAATCTAACCATGTTGAAACAGTTTCTAACTCATTTTAAAGCAAAATTTCAAAAAGGTGTGGGAACGCCGTTCCCACGCGTTCCCGCTCCGCTACACCCATGCCCTTAGGTGGGATACAGTAAGCTGGTGCGCCAGAAACAGCTGTGATAAGCGCTGCGCCTTGTTGTTGCTTGCGGTTAGTGATGACTAGCGCTTAGATATAAGTTTGTTTTTCATTATCAACTTTTTTTCTACACGGAGTTAACGATTACAAGCGCTTTGATATAAGTTTGTATTCATTACCATCAACTTCTACATGGCTATCCTTTAGGCTACCTTACCTGAGGTAAAGGATAGCCATGATATGAATTCTCCAGCCTTTGCATTATACACAAAGTTTGATTAATCACGGACAATTGGTGAACCACACAGCTTTGATCAGGTTCGACTAAAAACTGAAGGATGGGTTCCTTAAGCAGTTTTGTTGATTTTCTCTAAAGTATTTCTTTGGCTTACGTATCAAAAGCTTGATTGACCTGAAAATTTTTGGTGCAACTTTCCATAATTGTGGGGGGCAATTGCCCCCCCCCACGGGCTACGCGCCTGCTGTCTATCACCTTCAAATATTAAGACACAAGAGAGTGGAACTGATGAATGCTGACAATATTATAGGCTACGTCAGCAAAACTGTCAAGTTTCTGCAACAATAGTTAAGCAATAAAGCTGTGTGCTCAACGCTCCACTGCGCCTGCCTTGGTCTAAGCGTGGAATAGACAAAATATTTTGTGACGTATAGAGACATTGACGTAAACTTTGTTTTGCGTATTGAAGAAAGAAATCAATTGCCATGGACGTGTAAAGCACCAGTTTAAACTTTGTTGTAGAACAAGATGTTGGACATCCACTAGTGCAGCTGGTGACAAATATAGCTTCGGTATAAAGACATTCACACAAATTTTTCTTGTCTCAGAGAAGTCAACGTTTGTCGACGGAAGCAACTGCATAACAAGCATAAGTCTGTTGTAATTTTCGACCTGTTGGTGCCTTAAAACAGGAGTGGGGAACCTGCGGCCCACGTGAACATTTGATATGTCCCGCATCAGAACTTTCCTTGCCTAATTTAGACTAAAAAGCGCGTAAAAACGAAGCTCGATGATAAGCAGGTACTTAAGGTAGTATGTCATAAGAAGCCTCTATTCCTCGTAGTAAGATAAAGGTAGAATTTTAGGATAAAATAAATTGTTATTTGCGGCCGGCCAGCGATAATCTACAATTTACGCGGCCCGGGATAGTAAATAGGTTCCCCACCCCGTTAAAAACTGGGCACATGGAGTATCACCCCCCTGCATCCTCTCCTCGTTAAGCCACTGATCAAACCATTGCTATACAATGGTACTAATTTGGACACTTCAGAAAATGGCTGTGTGGTTTTTGGGTAGTTGTACTAATCTAAAGGAGCCATGGGTTTGCTTTTTACAAACGTCAACTACGTACACTTTCAGGGTATGTAGAAGATAACGGCACATAAAACTCTTGTGCGATGATTGCACGAGGTGTAGGAAGTTGATGGGATACTAACCGTGATGTGGAATGTCGCAGACAAATAAAAATAACTCAGTTATGGACTATTTTGGGCAACATTTTTTGACACCCTTTGCAAAGAAGCTACTGGTTTAATTGTTGAACCACAACAATAATAGGCCTACATTTTCCTACATTGCAAATAGGCTCCTATAAAATGAAGTCTGCAGTTGTTCTATCCAATTGTATCATTTTCTACGCAAAATCTTCACATCTAAATTTCAAGAACGCCAAACAGTTCTAACACGAACTTACAACGTTAATCTTCCACAAGATAAACAACTATTTTACAAGCGTTGGGCCATCAAGCAGTGTGTTTAACACCAGAAGTAGCATTTTGGAAACTTCTTAGTTTAGTGCATCAGAAAAACAGCATAACGTCCATCAGTTACTGCACAACCTCGTGACCGAGAGAAACAGAATTGAAATTGAACAGTGTTTGATGAAGTTTAGCAGCAGTCATTGTTAGTAAGTATTGAAATGAATAGATTGTCAGAGAGATAAGCTCGGATGACTCTGCGCATGAAACTCAATTATCCGCTTGGCGCAGACGGCAGGTTCCTCAACAGGCATTCTATGCTCAAGATCACGTCTGCAAACATATGACTCATTTCATGAATAAACATTAACGAATGGTCCTCTGCGGTCTGCTGCAGAGAAAAGCAGCTAAGTTTGAGGGACGCAGAATCTGTGGAGTTTGTCTTCATTCTAATCATCGATCATCGACTCATCGTTTCTTTGCAACACTCAAAACTGCGTTTCACAGCATGCATAGCATTTTTAAGCAAGTTTCAAAACGAAGAAATGAAGCCTTACGTGGGTTTTCTGAAGCTCTATACGCAAATGTTTACAATCTAACATTTTTATGGACAGTATTTATACTACTTGAAATTTGCTTAACTATTTTTTAAATTGCAGTTAGTTTTGAAAATTTTCAGAAATAAATTTATGCCTAAAGTCAGTGCAAGAGCTATTGACATCGTCAGACTGTTATTTCTAGTTTGCACTGCTACTGTGTGCCAAACGTCTAAGAGAATATACGAATGTTACCTACGTCACCAATGCAAACGGAAAGGATTCCTTTCAGGGTGAAAGATAATTTTGTTGCGAATCACCGAATGAATGAAAAAAGACAATTTGCTCCTGGTAAAAAATTTCATTGGTGCAGCAAATCTGTGAACACCATGTTAGCAGTGCCGGATTAAGGTGACACGGGGCCCGTAGCATATCAACAACGCGGGGCCCTAAGTTCAAAGTACACTTGAACAAGTTAATAACTATTAGGAGTCATAAATTGTGTGGGCATCCGTGTGACTACCATTATGCATATTCAATTTTTCAAGTACGAGAAATCTGCTGGTGGACATTATGGGCTACATTTCATTTTTACATTCAAACACGTATATACATATCTTCTGCATCTTCTTACCAAGAATGAATACATTACTGTACAGCTTACAAGCACAGTACAGAGACAGTACTTAATGCCCTCACGGCATCTCTGAAAAAGAGAGTAACAGGCGACCGCCTCGTTCGCCTCCCCTAATCTTTTACAAATGAGGGCAATAATATGCAAGCTTGTTTATCTCTCATGGCAACCGACAGCAATGGAGAATGGTCATTTTCTAAACTTATGATGGTAGATGAACAAAGGAGCACAATTTGATAAAACAAGCTGAACAGCCTGATTCTAAAGAGCATATAGCATGAAGTTCTATGTGAAATAGACACTACCACTACCAGTATCATAAACAAATTCGCTGCGGCAAAATCTTGAAAATGCAATCTTAAGAAGTGGGTTTGCTACTTTTGACAATCGACTTCGACAGATACTGAGACTACACTGTCTGCAGATGGAGCAATGATCAAATTTCTTGAGTCTGGAACTCATTCTCTCATCAAAAAATATGAGGCGGTCGCTTCGCACCCCCTTTTTCAGAGATGCCGTGAGGGCAGAGCCGGAGGAAGGGCTCCCCGTACCCCCCAACCGGGGGGCCCCGGGCAAAAAGGGGGACCCCAAATCTGACTGAGTACCTTTGTTACGGCATATAGAGACACCAGAACTGAACTCACCAAGAACTGATTTCACACATTTCCACTTTCAATATTCATATTTATCTAATATGTCACAGAAAATAGCTTCGTTGTCAGCATTTGTCTTGATAAGCTGGCTGCTGTGCAAGTAAAGTTTGCTTTATCCACGTTGACTGTTAGCAAATTTAGTATAGCCTAGCAAAAAATTATTCAGGAAAATTAAGTTGTAGACCAGTTGCGTAGCTAGAGGTTTTAACCAGGGTGAGAAACGTAGCTGAAAGAGGCCCAATGGCCACCGCAAGGACCCCTCGCCAACATTCAGAAAAAAGTTTAGAAATAAAAGAGTATCCGGATGAGGGTTTCTATAAACTAAAACATGAAATAGCCGGAAAACAACAGTCCAAAAACTTCCGAAAAACGCAAAAAACAACTTACTGAAAACCAAAAAAGTATTGACTGTCGAAATATAAGAAAAATGGGCTCAGTTTTGCATTTAGCTTGTCAAGGAGAGGTTCGCACCCTTGTACCCCCCTTGTACCCACGTCAGTCTCACCAACTGTTGTAGCCCTGTATTGTATCCTTTCACTGTACAAGAATATACAATAACCGATATGTAATCAAATAAAATCGTATCTCTCACTCACACATAACTTTGCTCAGCTGGATTTATTGTAAGTACCACACGCCAACATGACAATGATGGAAGTTTACAAGCCATTTATTGTAATGCATGCTATTTAGTGGGACTTCTGTGATTGCATAAGACCCACATGAAACCGGACAAAGAGCCGCGGGTTGGCCACCCCTGTTATAGGGTTTATTACATTAACATAGCATTATTGCTTTGTTACAGATAACTCAATACAACATAAGTTTGAAATTGGGCCTTCAAAAAAAGCACGGACTTTTAATTACGACTGAAAGGGCATGGGCGTCCGCAAGGGGG
>JGI24158J21664_10003382_pt1 | contig 19960 bp, 16 predicted proteins | sample Ectturendosymbi3_FD_21664 | JGI IMG/M metagenome (IMG submission 21664) | reverse complement strand
CTGCTAATCAGAAGCCTTTTGTAAATAAAGATTGTGCACCAGGAAATCTGTGAAACGAACTATCAAGTGGTGAGAGCCAAACGCCTTGCTTCGGCTTAGCAACTTAAAATGTCAGGCAATTTTAGTCGGGAGTTAGAACAGTACTCATACAACGACCAGATTGCCTCGTTGGTAGCTTATGGGGAAACCAGCATCTCTGCATGCAACGACAGGATTTCTCGCAAGAAACCTCTACGCTGGGCAACACCCAAAACCTCCATATAGGTTCCTAAACCAAGGAAACACTATACCTGAAACGTAAGCAACGGAACCACAACTAGAATCCACGTCACAGCCATGACCAGATGCGATCTCCGGTCGGATTCTGGGTATGTTGATCTGTTGGAAACAATGGGTAGTAAAGAAACGCAAACTGCGACCAACTTTTTAAAAATCCCACTTTACTGAGCGTGCTCATTAATCGCAGCGTCAACCAAAATACAATCAAAAACCCTTGGTGTGGTTTAACAATCCCTGAATACAAGAAATGCTCGTTGTAGATGAAGCACAACAACAATGATAAGCATTTTCAAACTATAAAAAAATTTTGAACCGTTTTGAAACCAGATTAACAGCACTGTTGGCCTTAAATCATTCCAGAGACCGAGATAAATGCATGTCCTCCATCAACAATATAGATAGGACTGAGTGATCAACGCCAAGAACGAAATTATTAAATAACCCAGAACACTTTTATGAATAGAGACCTGGAGCAGCAGGTTAGTTGTCATTTCAATAGAACCGTTCTTTCTATAATATTTATCTACGCCTCCGAAACTGCTGGCAAACGTAAAGCGTACTTTTGCAAAATGACAAAGCATCTGAACGTTTTACTGTCAACAAAAGTTTGTTCCCACAAGCTCCAGACAGTTGTTTAAAGGTTGTTTACAGCAGTAGTTCCCGTCTGTCTCAGCTCGTGGCATCCTTGCAATGCAAACAGTACGCTTGCGACACCATTGTCAAGTTTCCGTGAAAGCTGGCGAGATCTCACAGGGACTTAGTAGATTTCGGTGTGGATCTAATCAAGAGCTTGAAGCTCAGCGGCACACCTGCAGAGAAGCTCTGCTTTCCGCACGACATGTTTTCGTGGGAAGACTGAAGTAACCTTTGAAAAAGATTCCTCAAAAACATGCGTTCACCATCTGCCTACGTCATCCTTTCTGGTTCTGAATCGTTGGAAATCCCAATCAAAAATGCATCGTAGCAAAGTTTGTTTTGCTTCAAAATCAAGAGCTGCGCACTCATGCTTGACTAGCGCGTGCTAGAACGGTTCATTTTCCTCTGCAAAGCACTACCCCTACAATCAATGCAACAATTCTGCAAAACAATCTCATCATCCCTTTCAGATGGCCATTTAACAAAAAAAAAACAGCATGCACAAGATCACCTGAAAAATACAATTGTCCACACAAAGTAATAAAGAACGGCAACGCTAGGCAAGCACATGACAATCCACAGTGGGATGAAGACGGTTGTCCACGGCCATTGGATGATATCGTCCAAGCGAAGCGCAACGAATATGAAAAGCAATACGTTCATCGACAAGATAATCTCCAGCTGTATTGAAAATGCAGGTTGAGTGAGCTTTACCGCTAATAGTTTTAAACGAGCGAGTAAAACATGACAATTCTGAAAGCAATGCTGTTGCTAGAAACAACACTAAATGCACTACCATGTTATTCCTTTCAGTGCAGTTGTTACTGATACACCTACGTTTCACTTTGTTTGTTCCAGATAATACGAACATTGATCCGTTTTTTTAATTTTTCATATTTCAGCATCTGTGGTTTGTTTAGCAAAGCTTAAGGAGCTAAACAGAGCGAACCAAAAACAAAATCATCATGGTTTCAGAAAGAAACTAAATGCAAAAATTCACTCAACGCCCAACACCAAAATAATTAATTTTCCCTGACGGAAAGGAGAAAATTATCTACGCAAGGGGTCTCAAACTCAAATTGCTCCGAGGGCCAAATGAGGACTTACAAAGTAACCCGTGGGTCGCACTATGACGCTGTCGCAAAAATGGCGGTAACTGAACCTTACAAGACACAGCTTCTACATCATTTCCAGCGAGAGGTATTATGAGTTACAGGAACGTCATTTCTTGCCGTCTCTACGTTCGTTTACAGAAGGAACTTGTTTAGTCGCTGGCCGAATACTTTTAAACACCAGTGAATAAACTAAACAAGTTGAATGTTAATTATTTGAAAATTCCCAAAAAGCATTGCGGGCGGCACAAAATGCCACCGTGGGTTTGACATCCCTGATCTAAACCAGTGCTTGTCAACCGGGTGTATTGTACACCCCAAGGATGTACCAGAATTTTCCAAGGGTGAACCAGATGTGTGCTCTTCAAAAACAGCCACATTGTCCCACATATGTCTTTTGCTGCAGGGCAGTGTGTTAACTTTTCACAAATTATCTATCAGGGAGTGTGCATTGTCTGTCTTTTCCCGCCTGTTTGTTTGTAATGGTTGGTCAGATGACCATCACGTATTCTTCTTTTTTCTTTAAATGCAACGTTCGGGAGTATGCAGGTAAGACATGTTTGGGAACCATTGCCCTAGCTTGGATTTTTTGTAAGCTAATGTACCGACAATCCTTTTCCCTGCAATGATTATTGTTTTGTAGTAAGACACGTAACAATATTTTCCACATTACTCTTTCAAGCAGTTAGCTGGAGCTAAGCGAGAACTTATACCAAGAGGAAGTGAGTAATCTCTATGTTAATTTTAACTTTGCACTTTTCCAGTTCAGATTTTAGGCTGTTATCACCTTGTACTTTTGAAAGGTATTGCAGTAAGTTGTTGATCCTCAAAAAAAATTGACATGTGCAATTTTTTAAAGAAAAACTTAGTAGAGAAAAGTAGTTGTAAAAAAGAGCAAAGTAACGATCATAGGAAATACTTCAATGAACCAAGTGAGAGTAAGGATGTCAGCAAGTTACATACTGAGTGCAACGCAGTCCTGTCGCCATGGGGGAGCTTTGGTGGGCTTAGTCCCCCAAACAAAGCTCTAAGTCCCCCCAAACGGAAATATGAAACACTATAAATCATGAAATTTTTGTCAAATTTGAATGTCAAGCCTCCCTTGCACAAACGTAAAGCCCCCCTGTTGATGATTTTCTGGCGAGTGTTCTGGTGCAACGTAGCCCACTTTTCCGGGAGTAAGAGAGTTAGCAGTGTATAGTTATAAAGAAAAGAGATTCAAGAAAAGAAGGCTTCTATTGTTAAGAAGCAGAAATGGAGGAGCGATGCCTGCACCGTGAATGGGTTTTGTCACACAAAAGAAATGCTGAACCCTTATCCTTCAGGGCATTGTCTATTTCATACAACCACATTTGGTGAAAGTAATTCGGCTCCAGGACAACTCAAAAACGTGTGAGGTCACAGCATTCTACTCATCAAAATAAGTCAAAGGCATTCTTTGAAGCATCTCCAGAAAGTCATTGTCTATGGAGGGAAAAAGCCGTTTCCGAAGTAAGAAAAAACTCCACTATTAAGCAATGCAACTAAACGCAGATGTCTTCATATTTCAAAAGATTTGCTGAAACACCTCACAACAAGCTGAAGAAAGCTCAGTTGTTTGGTATTTAGCTCGATGAAACAACAGGTATTTCAGAAGAGGTTCAGTTGATTTTGTGTTGTAGGTTTGCCAATCAGGAAACAAAAACCATTGGTGAGTTGTGCTGTCTTGACGTTGGAGTTTGCTCAACTGCTCAAGCCATATTCGCCAAATTGAATCAGTTCATTGAAAAACATGATCTTGATTGGATGAGGTATAAGGTAGTTGCTACCAACGGAGCAGCAGCCATGCAAGGCACTACTAATGGAGCTAGTTGTCCGAAAAATCAAAAACATTTCCCTTGACTGTGTTTCAACCTGTGTTTTGGGGATTTTTCGGTCATAGACCGAAATTGTTTTGAAATGAGCTAAACAAACTTAAGTCAATTTGGTCATAATGTCATTTTCAGTCATACAAAAATGTCCCAAAATGAAAGAATGATAATAAATTTTTAGTTATTTTGGAAAAATGACCGATATGTCTCAGCGAAAATAAACCTAGGTTTCAACTCACTGCATGATTAATTGAGAATCTGTGGTTAGAGATTAAGAATATAACCAGAGCTCAGGTCTGGAGATTGTTCTTGATGATGTCAAAATATTGAGAAATTCATCCTCTCACAATCACAGAAACGTTTTCGGAAGTGTGTAAAGACATGATAACAGACACAATGAGGTTATATTTCATGCTGAGGAACGCTGGTTATCCAGATGGGGAAAAGTGTTAGAGCGTGTGTTTCAACAATGGCAAGAGTTGCGGGTTTTCTTTGCTCAACAAGGATACCCGATATCCACTAGTTTTCAAGGTAATTTTTGGCTATATTTGAATCTGAATTCTCTGTCACGGATCGTGCAGCCATTTACATACGAGGAAATTGACNTTTTCATGTGTAGTTGCAACACGCAGAAAACGGCAGGACACAACACACGTAAAACTAAAATTAATGAAAGTCGATTTTCCTGCTCATGAAGTTTGTACAATACCCAATATGGATAAAAAAAGAACCTCATTTGCTGTGATTGCTCCCGCTAAATTTCATTCGCCAGTTGTGAAAAATGTGATTTTAACCTTGTTTCAAGGGCGTTTTTCATAAGGGGATCAACATCCTTGATTGAGTTCGTTTTTTTTTTTCATTTTATTTCGACAAGAACAGAAAATCCTTGCTCACAAAGGTAGATCGTTGGCATGCGATCGAAAACGTAAATCGCTTATTGCGTGAGATTTCGGTATTCAGGAATGCTAAGAAGTGATAAGCAAAAATCTGCTAAGAAAGCGACGTTTACATCGTAAAAATCGCTTGAATTTTACACTTTTACAGCACTAAATTTTAGTGCAGGGCAAGGGTGTACAGGTTTTCTAGCAAATCTAAAAGTGTGTACCAATACAAAAAAGGTTGACAAGCACTGATCTAAACGATGCGCATATTGACAAGTATTGCGCCGATAAACTGTTTCACATGAAAAGGCAGTGTGAAAGAAAGGGTAACGATCTGGCGGAAACGGACTGCCTTTTCACAGAAAATGATTATTTTGATCGCTCGCTTTCTATGATGCTTTCATTGGTATGGAAGTGAAGTGCTGACGAACATAAACAAATGTCAAACTGCAAAGTTTAGGGGCCAGAAATTCAGGGCAACGATGCTTTTAAATGCGAAATAACAAAGCGTTTTAAGGGAATCCTGGCGCTGGTAAGAACGGGTCAAGAACCAAGACACACAAAACAGCCCTTTCCAAAAAGGATTATTGATTACCACGCAGGGCTACATTTTTCCGTCATCCAAGCACCTTTCGGTAAAATTTTTCGTAATCATAGAAGATAGGATATTATTTATAACATCGGTCAAGTGGTTCGGTGGGTTGAGCAGACGCCACTGAAGTTGGCTGGCTAGGTCCGATTCCTGGTGGGGTCAATGGGTCATTTCGAAAACTTCAAAACAGTATTTGCACCCCCATCCTTCGCCCGTCCTCGTTCTCGGTGTCAATGGATGGGTGCAAGGGAGACTCTCACGCGGGCTGCTGCCATTGACTCGCCACCAATGCAGCAATTCACTACAAAAAGTGGAGCAAGCGAATGTGGATGCCGCAGACCACCCGCGATGTTCCAAAGGATGTACATGGCGAGTGCAATGAAACTTTCCATTATTTTTTGTTAGTAAGTTTTTCCATCAAAAGCAAAATTAAAATCAAGCTAGCAACTGCTAATCAGAGCCGACATCAAGCGTTGCCAAGCCAAACTGGCGTCTCCATAAGCACTTATTAGGTCTGTTCGCTTCAAAAATTGGTTGAGAGCTTTGCGCAATACCACTGTATCTTTCCACCAACAGCTCTACGGTAGCACTGTTACTGAAATGACTTGAGCATGAGCAAAGGTTTACAAGTCGTATTGCATTCGGGCAACAACTTGCGTACAAAATATCAAGATACACCACTATTTTTTCAGCGGTGGTGTTGCTTTCAGCATAAGCCTACCTCCAACGAACGATCATGCTTGAATCCCCATATACAGGCCGCAACGGCCACCGGGGCGGCGAAAAACAATGGCGTGAAAACGAGTATCCACATGTTTCCAGTTCCTTGCGATTCAATTTTGTCACATAACAAGAGTTCGAACATCAACAGCAACAAATGCATTCCGACAGTGATCAGCATGGCTTTGTAGTCATTGTGTCCATTATGCTCTACCCTGTGTGAAAGTTTAATTGCTCAATGTTGTTTACAATCTTCAGAGAACTTCAAAATAAATTTTAACAAAAAAATATCATATTTTTGCTATATCAGAGTATCCCTTCAACTAGCACTTCATAAAAATAACAATATTTTTCTCTGGTTCAGAAAGTAATGATAAATCAGAAGACGGATTCAGCTGTTTTTAATTTAAATTGTGCCAGTCTTCAGAAAAAAATTGGGAGTTTACTGTATACTAAGTAACATTGATGAAATAATAACTGTCTGAGAATCCGCTACATTTGGAAATGAGAAGTGTTCTTTCCATACATTTTGAACAACTACGGGTAATTGTATCAGTTGGAAACATGAAATCCTCTTTCCATTCATCTTTTGTATAAAAAAACTAGAAAAATGAAACATTGAGGCTACGTGTGTGCACAGGATGAGCATGCAAGGGAAGAGGTTTGGGACAACATACCAAAGATATAAAACTGTTTCTACTTTAATTTCAGTATTTACAAGACAAAAAACTTTTATCCTCGAATTTCAAGTGGAATTGAAGGCTTACATCGAGGTGCTTTCAGAAGAAATATTACATTGCAAATGCAAAAGCTTTCTAGATATTACATCAATGGCCATGTACAAGACACAATATAATCTCTAGCTGGACACAGGAAATTAAGCTCTCTATCATGCACAACAAATGTTTTCATAGGCAAGCATCAAGTTACAAACATATCAGAGTTAACAAAATAGAAGACCTTACTGCACAACACAAACCTGTATTCTGGGTGGCGACACCAAACAACACTTCCAATGACAGCACCAAGAATAATGCAGATATTAAGAAACCACAGAGGAATAAAAATCGCCCACACTGACCACCTGATGTCACCACTCAGCTTTAGACTAACGAGAATGGAGAAAGGAAGCAGACATCCAAAAAGAGCAAACTTACTGCAAAATTTATTAATGGCACAATTAACAAATTGTAAGTCAAGTTACAAGAGAAGTAAACAAACAGCAGTAATTTGTGGACAATACCAACATTTGCAAATTCATATACTTTTGTCTTACATGCCAAAATCTAATCTACAATGCTACAGCTCATTTTATACTCACATGCATACTAGACCAACATACTGACAAAAGCTAGGTGCTTCCACAATTTAAGGTTGTCATCAGTGATCTCATAACACAGGGGTCTCCAAACTACATCCCGCGGAGACATTTTGTCAATATTGAAAAAATAATATATTTACGAAACATTTACTGATTTGGTAGAATGTAACATGTCCCGAAACATTCACATTATGGAAGATGTCCGGCTTTCGGACTATTGTGTAATAGCTTGTGTGGCCCTCGGACAAAAAAGTTTAGAAACCCCTGTCATAGCACATTAATGGTCAAAGCTGTATAGCACTGCTGTATAAAAGTCACATATGTAGTTATGTTAATGATTGAACAATTATTCTGCCAATACACAGTAATACTGGAAACAGCAAGTATTACAAGAACTTTATTTAACTAAAAGCACCATACCTCAAATTAAAATCTTTGAATACTTCTTTGAGATCCATTTTTAAACAATACAGAGTAATCAAAGCATTAATGTCAGGTCTATGTAAAACTTACATAAGGATCAACTATATGGCAAAAGTAGCAATTTTCAGAACAGTAGATTCAATCAGGGTTGCAGAGTTGGAGGCAAAATATACAACTCTGACCTTTCCAAAATTTACAAACCCTTAACATAAAGAGAATGAAGTTTGGCTGTTAACAATTTGGTAAGCAATTAGCACTTAGCAGTCGATGGAATTTGTGGTGCACAGCAAGAAATCTCTCTATTTTAACAAAAGTTTTAAAAGAATGTACCATTTCAAAAAAGAAATTCCCAACCTAGGAGTGTGATGCAAAAAATTATCCAATTGGACTTCCAAGTCAGAGTTGGACAAAAAAATTTGACTCCAACTCCACCCAAAACCCTGACTCCTTATGACCCCACAAACCTGCATCGAATCACATAAAACACTCAACAAAATGTCTAGATCAGAGGTCACCAACACGATTATAGGTTGTCTGCGAGGATCACTTAAATGTCACCCACAGACCTGTTCTAAAAAGTGCATTAACATGACCACTGATCAGTGTCTTCACACAGGTGAATATCATTAATTATTAGTAATAACGTAATTAATGGCAAATTGAGCAAAAATTTTACTTCAGAAGTACATATTATACTGGTAGCCCTTCACACTAGTAAGTACCCAAGTAGCCCTCAGTTGCAAAAAGTTGGTGACCCTGTATGAGGTTGGGAATGATTTGTTGAAACCAAATACAGAGAAAAACTAGACACTGATAAGCATAGTTTTTTATTTGGTGCATTATATTTAAAAAATTCATGAATCTCTCCATTGCCACTACATGACTATTCAGCGCCATGTTACCTCCACTTGACGATTTGGCTATGTTGACTTCACTTAACTGATTGGCAAATTAATGCTTAAATATTGCACAAAATTAATTTGGAAAACATATTATATTAATACTTTCACATCCGGCCTGTTTCAAGCATTTTGTGCCAAAACAACAGGATCGCACATGGCTTTGCATGAGTGTAACTCTGTGCCGAGAGCGTTAGAGAGCTGTCCAAAGGCTGAAAAGACTTGGCAAGTTTTGTAGTTTGCAATGAAAAAAAATTTTTGTTTGGGGGTTGCAGATTTTTTGTGAGTGATATCATAAGTGGAGACTTTTAGGCTACCTTGGCCCACTTCACCTGGCCCTGGACCCAAACCGTTAGATGGCAGTATTTCGCTGAAGTTTTTATTGGAAACTGGGCTACAATCCAAGTCTTTTGATACTTTGGATGATTTGCTGGGTTTTCAGGTCCAAAAGATATGATCTAAACTAATAAAAATATTTGATTAATTAGTTAATTAATTTATTTCAGATCATAACTTTTGAACCAGAAACGCTAGAAAGTCAATCAAAGACTCAAAAGACTCGGATTCAAGCATAGTTTCCAATGAAAACTTCAGTGAAACACTTCTGTCTAACAGTTGGGCCCTAGGCCAGGTAACATGAGCCAAAAAACTACTTCACTTATGACGCCACTCACAAAAAACCTGCAACTCCCAACCAAAAAAATTTTTTCATTGCAGACTAGAAGACTTGTCGAATCTTTTGAGGGTTTGAACAGCTCTTTAGCACAATTAGCAGAGGAGCTATGTAGTTGGTAAGGCAACCTAAAACTGCTGGTTTCTGACCGATTTTCAGGTAAAATATATCGTACATGGCTCTCAGGGTATTAAAACCAGGTCAAATGATGAACTCTTTTCATTCATCTCACGCCAAAGCAGACACCTAAACTAAACCCAAATAAAAACCTTTCACAGACAAAGAAAAACCTAAAAAAAACTTTCACAATAAAGAATGTCTTTCACTTTTCTGGTCACAGAGTTTGTCAATCAACTCTTAGACAAAACTGATACCGAAACAGATTGCTCTGAAGAAACCTGTGAACAAAACAAAGAACATGAAAGGAGAAGTTTAGCCATGCTACCTTATCTTCTGGGACTTACTGACAAAATAAACAATGCTTGACCCCACAAAATAAAGTCGCATCAAAACTGGTGAGAAAGCTAGGCACCCTCACTTCCATCAAAGACCCCATGAACATAATGTTTCAAGAAGGCATTGTTTATTCCATGCCATGATTGTAATAAATGATATTTAGGAGAAACCAAAATAAATCTAGAAACCTGGCAAAAAATAAAGCAGACACAAAAACTAAGGCTTTGAGAAAAGTTCCCTAACACAACACACATTTGATTCAGATCACAGATGGACTGGGAAAATGCAAACTTTTTGGACTTTTGAAAACAAACTATCATACTATATTGAATCATTCTACATAAATAGTGATGAAAACACTATTAATGAAAAAATTTTGGATTTGTTTCCTGACAGTTCATGCTATAAAATTTAAAGTATATCAAAAACTATTTTCTCCTTCTACTGTCCACCACTCAGTTCTTGTTGTTTTCAATGTATTATCTTTCGATCAATGTTCACCACTTCCTGAGTTCTTATTAGCACGTTGCCACCTGAAGTGCTCATTTGTGCTCAAATGCTCTTTGTGTTCGCCCTTCCAAAGATAGTCCTACCTGCGTAACTATCGAAATGTTGGCCAGTCTTTTAACTTGTTTTCATGTTTTAAAACCAGTCGAGCCTGATTAAAGTACTGTTTATTAAAATTATGTTTCTATCCACTGTACTGGTTAGCTGCAATGTTAATCAAAGCCATTGGGCATGGCCACAAGAAATCAGGGATGCCATCTGCATAAGGTATGTTTGCAAACCAAATGACATTCCTGAATTTTGTGCATGCAGAATAAGCAAGTCAGTAGATCGTAGGCTCTCACGCTACTGGAGTGGGTACTAGATGCATATCAACCAGAAACAATTCCATATGAGAATCAAAAGCACAAAGAAATCGATTACCAAGATATTCATCTGAAAGTCGTACCTCTATCCAGTTAATGGGAAATGCTGACAATGTTACTAAATCAACGTTGAGCGTTTATGATTTATGGATACATGTGGGATAGGTATAAGAAGTCAATCTTAGATATAGAGATCACCAACCCTGGTCAGTCTTTATTTTGACATGATATTCCCAAGCATTTAAGAACATCAAAAAAAGATCAGTACAAAGAACTAGTTGAAATAAAAAAGTGGAAGTGTCTAGGTAGCCAGCTACATAATATCAACTCTTTTGCAGACAGATACCACATCATTCAGCATATTGTAAGGGTCAATCACCACAAACAGAAAACACATTCAGACTTTCCCTTATATAATACGGTAAATGTGTACTGATAGAGTGATCTTGGTAGGTGATCTTTACATTATGCTAGGGTAGGGTTTTTTGAGGCATTTTAGGAACCCGAATTGGGTAAAATCAGAGAAAATTATCATCAGGTCTCTAGAATCAGAGAAATCGGGTCCCTACAGATCCATACCAGGTACATAAGATTTTCCTAAAAAATAACTGTGCTAGGGTTTATGCTAGACTTCTTGGTTTTGTTATTATGATGTTTCTACTAGTAATGCAGTCTCAAATAACTGTATCATAGAAAGACGACACCACTAAAAAAGTAAGCACTGCCCATTGATGCTGAGATTACGTCAGAACATTTCTGTCATGCTGTGATTTCATGACACAATTCTGGTGTGCAATGCAGCAATTCTTGCCTTCAGTTATCTGCTTTCATTCATTTCCAACTACCTCTGTAAGGCTGGATTTTCAACCCTTGTCCACAGTGAAACAAATTCATGCAATAGACAGGGTGTTGAGGATGACACGAGCTCTCACAAATATATCACTAAAAATTTCTTGACTAGTTGCACAGATGCAAGCTCATTCATCCCATTGATTAGCATACCTGTTTGATTCATACAAGAATGTAAATACAGTGAACTTAACATGTGAATCGATAGTGTTTTTTATCTAGTTGGTTGTTATTTTCACATCTTTAAAGTTGTAATGGCTGGGGCTAGGCACTTATGTAATATTTTCGAATGGGGTCACAAGATCAAGAAGTTTAGGAACTCCTAGTTTAGGGCCTAGGTTTCGCATTTTGTGTTGGGGTTTAGCATTATGATCATTATATGGGTTAATCAGTATTCTTTGATCGATTCAACTACACCAGTATTGCTCCCAATTATCACATTTTGTTCATTTGAGTTGAATTTATTGCTTTTCAAATGATATGTACATGAACCAAGTTTTAAGGTACTGAAACCATGAAATCCTGCACATTAACTGCAAGTAACTTTTAACTACGCCTGGAACCAGCTGTGAAAGATTTATCTTGCATAGCTGCAAGTGCTACCTAGCCACTACTTAAAAATCATTGTTGAAGTCTTTTGTTTTCACAACAAAAGATGAGATGTTTCCAGATTGAGCCAAAGTCAACAAAAGACTGGCAAACAGGTAGTTGAAAAGTGCATGAAACCATATTCTTCTGTTATTACCTGTGTTGCAACCTCTCAGTTGGCGTTGCATTGGATGTGCGATTCACCACCAACAGGATGTGCACGAAGAATAACACCCATATATATGTGGCGCTAACAAGCAACAATAGAGTGATCATGGCATGTGATCTCTATTGTTGCTGCCTGCCACAATGTGAAGCTTTGCACACTTGCCACTCAGGCTTTCTGATTGCAACACCTGCATTAGGACAAGCCTGGTTTGCACTCCTGTGGAGCACACCCTTGCAGCAATTCATGGCTTTTGAGGTCAAAGTAGCACTTGTTGAGAAGCTGCAGGATCTCACAGAAACAGACTCAAGCTTTTTAATTGTTGGAATTATAATAATAGTGTTTTAGCACGTATAGAGCCAGCCTACAGTATATTCGTACTTTGATTTCAGCCTAAAAAACAGCAGTTTTCAGTTACCTTACCAACGCCCTAGCTCCTCCGCCGATTGCACTAGAGAGCTGTTCAACGGCCCAAACGGATCGGCCAGTCTAGTAGATTGTACTCGAAAAAAAAATTTTTGCCTGGGGGGTGCAGGTTTTCTGTGAGTGACGTCATAAGTGGAGGACTTTTAAAGGCTCAAAAGACTCGGACTCGAGTCTAGTTTCCAATGAAAACTTTAGCGAAACACTTTGGCCTAGACCCTAGGCCAGGCAACATGAGCCAAAATGACCCTAAAACTACTTGACTTATGACGTCACTCACAGAAAACCCGCACCCCCCAAGCAAAAATTTTTTTTCGAATGCAATCTACTAGACTGGCCGATCCATTTGAGCCGTTAACCAGCTCTCTAGCGCAATCGACGGAGGAGCTAGGGCGTTGGTAAGGCAACCAAAAACTGCTGTTTTTTTTGCGAAAATCGCCAAAACCACCCAGATGCCAAGGTGTTAATCATTAGTATTATAATATTCTAATTAGGGCAAGTTTTTGCAACTTTTTTTACAGTTTCTAACAGCTTCCTAAATCCTCAAAATATATGCAGTTCAATGTTTTGAGCTGTTTCCAGGAATTTTATATTGCAACTTCTTTGATTTTTGTGTGCAACTTTTACTGCAATTTTTATCAGGTATTGTGCGAAATGCAAAAGTGTAATTAAAAAAATATATACTACAAAACTATTTCAGTTTAGTTCTATTCTCTTTGATTGCATGAAAAAGAGCTATATGATGAATTAGCTGCGTCTCAACGTCATCCATGACGAAACAGTTGATTTGCAAGCGATAAGGTTTACAACCCCAGCCAAGTACGACAGTGCCTGAATTCAATTAGAGGTGGAAGTGTGGAAAATCTTGGCTTTTGGCCAAGTCCACGCAAACAAAAATAAGTTGTGTCAAGTCTTTCACAGTGAAATGTGCACATAAATGCAACTTTCATTGAAAATAAATGCAACTTCCTCACTTTTTTGCTGCAACAAAAACTTGCCCTAATTATAATCCTGGGCCTCTTGTGTACAATTCGCTCTCCCCCTCTTCCAAGGTGAAGACGTTGTATCACAACTTTCAAGCTGTTGCTATAAAGTCCAATGCTTTATCACAGTTGAGTATGTAGTGAACAGACACAGTGCATGAAATACTAACTGCTATGCTTTCCTATTCAAATCTATCAAGATTGTGTTGATTTGATTGTTCATGGTTTGAGACCTGAGTTGTTAAAAATAGCTTTTTGGCTCTGTCATGCACATCATCTATGCTATAATATCACAGCTGCTGCATTGTTTTTCGCTTCATGAGTTCTTGTGATTGTATCACTGCAAGTCCAATATGTTCAGCTTTCAAAGCTAAGCTGCTTGAGGCTACACATTCTATGATATCTTACACAAAATAGTTGCCATGAAGAATAAACAACATGCTTCAAATCGCATGAGACACACTAGATGGCCACTGGATACAATAATTTTCAAAAGATGCTATGCATAAACCAGAAAGGTTGGAGGCTAAGCAGTCAATGTGGCCTAGTAAATGGTATGTTAATACAAGTTTTCAACTGTTTGGATAATTGTTAAGATGGACCGCCCTAGGTTTCCATGCATTCATCTCTAGATTCAGTGCCCCCTTTTTTCCTTTTGCTGGCATTGCCTGCCACCTCTTTTTGTGTTCCTGTCTGTCTTTGCCCTTTCTTTTGCTTTTGTTCTTTCTTTTTTGTTTCCAACAATGTTATTTTGTATCTTTTCTTTTGTCCTGCATCATCTGTCATGTTTTTGTTTATTTTATAATGTATTGCATTCATGATTGTATTTCTGTGCTTGTGGAAAGACAATTGAACCTCTGTGGATCACAGACACATGCAAACTGGGCGGGTGCACATCAATGAGCCAGCACCTACAGTTCAGTTAGAGACTCTAGCTGCACTCTAAGTGTAAAGCACAGATTATGAGAAAGGTTAGTTGAGATGCTCAAATATAACCCACACTTTTCCAAATCACTGAAATCAAGTATGAAAGGAAAGTTAGTTGATCGCTAAATCAAAACAGAGAGAACATGTCAAGTATGCAAACAAGGGACTAGAATGGTGGAAACACAGAAAGCTAGAACTTATCTCAGAGTGTGTGAAGCAATTCAATCAAGACTAAAAAAATCAGCTAAAAACAAAAGTGGCTACAGAACCACACATGGATCTTCCTGCTTCAAAATTTGTTTGACAATCCCGCCTTGCGTGACGCGGTTAGAATAAAGTAGTCAGTTTGTCATTCAACTGGCATCGATCTGGCTGGCAGCCTATACAGGCCAAGGGACCAGACTTTGAATATTGCCCTAAACCTACAAAGACAATCCTCTTAACACTTTGGCATCCAGACAAAATAGGGATTTTCGAAAAAAAACACTGAAATGCACGTGGCTTTGCGCGGGAATTACTCTGCTCTTGTACGGGTTACGGACCTGCCCGAAGTATCAAAAGACGCGGTAAGTCTTCTAGTCTACATTCAACAAAAAATTTTTTGGTTGTGGGGTATGGATTTTTTGTGAGTGACGTCATAAGTAGATGACTTTTAGGCCACCTTGGCCCACTTCACCTGGCCCTCGGCGCTAACCGTTAGATGGCAGTATTTCACTGAAGTTTTCATTGGAAACTAGGCTATAATCCAAGTCTTTTGATACTTTGGATGACTTGCTGGGGGTTAGGGATCAAAAGTTATTATCTAAACTAATAAAAATATTTGACTAATTAGTTAATTAGATAATTAATTAATTTGTTTATTTTAGATCATAAGTTTTGAACCAGAAACGCTAGAAAGTTGATCAAAGGCTCAAAAGACTCGGACTTGAGCCTAGTTTCCAATGAAAACTTCAGCGAAATACTTTGGCCTAGCAGTTGGGCCCTAGGCCAGGAAACATGAGCCAAAATGACCCTAAAACTACTTCACTTATGACGTCACTCACAAAAAACCTGCAACCCCCAACTGAAAAAATTTTTTTCGAGTTTAATCTAGAAGACTGGCTGATCCGTTTGAGCCCTTGAACAGCTCTCTAGCACAATCGGCAGAGGAGCTATGGCATTGGTAAGGCAACCGAAAACTACTGTTTTTAGGCCAAATCTAGGTATGAATACATCGTATGCCGGCTCTCAAAGTGTTAATAAAAGACAGTAGTCTAATGCAATCTGCAAAAAAAACTCTTCATTAAAAGATGATGGAATCAAAATCACAGACCAAAGTGAATGCCTCCTTGGATTAGGAATTGGGACTCAATCATTCAGGAAACAATACATTAAAAACAAGGTCTACTGGGGAAAAGACCTCCAGTTACTATCTAAGTATGCACAAGATGATCCTCAAGCAGCATACTCAGCATTCACCAAAGGAGTATTCTCCAGATGGACCCATTCCCAAAGAACAGTGTCGGATATGAGTGAATTATTTGAGCCACTTGAAAATGCCATCAGAGATGAATTGATTCCCACTCTCGTAGGACAAGAGGTAAGTGATGCTGAAAGGCAAATACTAGCTCTTCCTCTTAGGCATGGGGGGCTAGGTCTGAAAGATCCTTGTGAAACCGCCAAAACAGAATATGAAAACTCTACTCAGATCACTGATAAACTAACAGCCAAAATCTACACTCAAAAACTCTATCTTGACTATAACCCCTCAGACCAGCAATTTGCCAGACACACGAAAAACAGAATACGGCAAGGGAAAAATGCAAAAACATCAGTGATGAACTTTTGGGAGAACTGACCCCTGAGTCACAACAACTCATAAAAAGAGCAATGGAAAAAGGGGCATCTTCTTGGCTGTCAGCCTTGCTAATCAAAGCAATTGGATATGCACTAAACAAACAAGAATTCATGGATGCCGTCTGCATGAGATATGGGTGGAAGGTGAAAAGCATACCCACCCACTGTGCTTGTGGAGAGACAAACTCTGTGGATCATAGCCTCATATATGTAAACTGGTTGGTTACACTTCAATGAGGCAGAACTCAGTGAGAGACTCTGAGGCACAGATAATGAGAGAGGTCTGTAGAGATATTCAGACTGAACCCACACTTCTGCCAATCAGCGAACATGACTATGAAAGAAAAGTCAACACTGCTGACAATGCATTGTTGGATATCTCTGTGAGGGACTGTGGAATAGCTGTGAGAAAACTTTCTTTGACATTAAGATTACACATTCTACCTCAAAGTCCTATTCTGGGAAGCCCCTCACAGAGATGTACCAACTACATGAAAAAGAGAAGAAAGATAAGTATAGCCAAAGAGTGATTAACATAAAGAAATCTTCATTCAATCCTCCTGTCTTCAGAACAAGTGGAAGAATGGCACCAGAATGCAACAGAGTCAACAAAAGACTAGCAGAAGAAATAACTAAAAAAGCAGGGAACCATATGCATCTGTCATAACATACGTAAGGACAAAGCTCAGATTTGCTCTTTTGAGGAGCACCCTCACTGCAATACGAGGATTTCGAGGCAAACGAAGTGATATCCACCTCCAGGACCACATGGACATTGACTTCAGCTTAATTCCTAGGCCCACAATCACATAAAGCTGAAAGATGGTGTCAATGACATGACATCAGATTATATCTGTAAAATAATAAGTGGTTAGTTCACATAGGTTGTGACTTTTTGTGAAACTCTACCTTAGAACTAAATACTTCTCTTACTTACTAAACATTTTTGTTTTTCATGTACCCGACACTGATTGGAATAATGTTTGCTGCTAATATTACTGTAACCTGTCCATACCCCTGTGCTGTCTCTTCAACTTCATTTGGTGTCAGCATGCATCTGTTTCTGTTTGGAACAACTCATCCATGCAACCTACCCCACCATCCATGGTCTGTGAGTAAATTTATATCTCTTCACGATTTATATGTATAAACCTTGTTTTCTGTCCTTGCCACTTGTTTGTGTAATGAAATATTGTGTTACAATGCAATGCTCTCTGCGTCATAACCCTTATTTCTGCTCGCTTCCTTTATCTGTGTGCTTGCTTCACATGTTCGTCTGTACATATATCAACTCTTCTCCCATTGCTTGCCCACGATCATGTGTTATGCTGATGTCTATCGTGTTTTGTATTTTATTTTGGTGGTATTTCTGTTTGTTTTTGTTCTGCTTGTTATATTGATTTTGTATGTATATGCTTCGGTGTTTTGTTTTATTTGTATTTCTGATTCTGTACATTTGTTTTTCTCTGTTGTTTATCTACTGTCAGTCTACTCACTTTTATTTACTTTCAATGTAATCGCAATCAATTGTATTTATACAGAAAAAAAAGTCTACCATGTCAATGGTTCAAGGTTTGCCTCTCAATTTAGCGCCTTGTGTTTTTGTAATACTGACTAGACACTAGTGAGTGCTTGCACGTTTCAGTTCATCATGGGACCAGTTTTTCTTTACTTTTTTCAAAACTTTACAAACTTTTGCTTTAGGGGTTAGCATTAGTCACAGAGATAGGTTAACACTAGATTAGCATTAGGTTAGCATGAGCTTAGGGTTAGGTTACCATTAGCTTAGGGTTAGGTTAAATGATAGCTTAGCATTAGGTTAGGGCTACGGTTAGAGTTAAGCCTAGGGTTAGGTTTACCTTTTGTGTTTGCTATGTTTCTACAAAGCCTACTGCATGTGCATTCTCCTCATGCGTTACTGTCACTTTACAAGAGATGGTTGAATAAGGTTTTAAATTTAAATATTCATTGATGATTCCGTAGCCACTGCTTTTACCTTTTGCATTTACTTTGTATTTACCAAGCCTACTACTCAACTGCGTTCTCTACTTGCATTACTGTCACGTTACAAGACTAAGTAGGAGATGGTTGAATAAGTTTTCAAATTTAAAGATCCACGGGTGAATCTACAGCCACTGCCAAAACAACAACTGAATCAGACCAGAAAGCTTTCAATAGACTGATGCTAAAACAAAATTGAAATATAAAACACCCTTAAATTTTTGTCATTTGTGGATATACTGCAAATGATATTGATGGTACACACGTAGTTAGTATTACTGAAGACATCATACACAAGCTGCAAGAAAAGCATCCAAAACAGAGGAATATAAAACATCTACCACAACTTCTACACCTGAAGCAAAAACAGAGAATATTGCATATTCAGTTGTTGTCATACTCTTTGAAAATATAACAAACTCAAGTTGAAATTTTATCCAATGCGAAAAGCTCATCAGGGTCTGGAGGACCAACACAAACAGGAATTCAAACTTAGAAAGAAATGATGGGTCTGATATGTTCAAATTCGAATGGCTCCTACTCACGAAAACTAGCTGATGAAATACTATAGCCATCCCAGCCAAACTAACTTCAAACTTGAGTGTGCCAACAGACAGACACACACTGATGACTAGTATTCCCCACTACATAATCTTATCCACTACCCTCCAATGCAAACTTGTCCCACTCTCACTAAAAAAAAGACAACAGTATCAGACCAGCAGCTATTGGAGAATGCTCACGATAAAATACTGATAAAACAAACACAAGATTGTAATGTTAGGGAATAGACAGGAAGACATCACTCACGCAAACAAGGTAAAGTAGCGGGACTTTTTCCACCCCGACTTTTCCGTAGGATGCGAGTAATGTAAAATTTTCTAGAGATAAAATAAATATACAATAGACCAGTGCTTGTCAACCGGGTGTATCGTACACCCCAGGGTGAACCAGAATTTTCCAGGGGGGTACCAACTTAATGAGGTGTACAGGGGTGTGCCAGATGTGTGCTCTTCAAGAACAATCACATTGTCCCATATACGTCCGTTGCACCAGTGTTAACTTTTCACAGATTTTGAAACCGCATCTATCGTGTGTGGTGCATTGTCTGTCTTTTCCCGCCTGTTTGTTTGTAATGTTGGTCAAATGACCACCACGTATTCTTTTTGTCTTTAAATGCAACATTCGGGAGTATGCAGGTAAGAAATGTTTGGGAACCATTGCTCTAGCTTGAATTTTTTGTAAGCTAATGTACCAACCATTAAGTTACTGCGTTACAGCTTGGGAGTGTGCAACCACGTAACATTTAAAGCCAATCTATGTGAAACAAAATAACATTTTGCGCAACATGACGTTCAGTATTATGATTATAGTATTTTATTACACATGTAAGCCCCATTTATAAGAGATTGAATTTTCTGAAAGCGCAGGATATATATAAACTGGAATTGGCCAAATTAATGCACAAATTTC
>JGI24158J21664_10003381_pt1 | contig 19961 bp, 8 predicted proteins | sample Ectturendosymbi3_FD_21664 | JGI IMG/M metagenome (IMG submission 21664) | reverse complement strand
TCACCTTTCAATAAATCTAATCATCATTGTGGTATCATTTAAAATCCTGGATTTGTGCCCAATCGCTTTGTTTCAACAATTGTGAAACACCCTGTATCTGGCGATAGTACAGTCGGCCACACTCCTTTATGCGCATAAGAGCTCCGAAAATTTGTCCCCGGTTAATAAGCCCACCCGCTTCAATCCAAAATCGTCCGGTCCAGAGGTGGGCTTAATAAGCGGGGACTACTGTAAGTAATTTTCCCGCAATGCGCATCACAAATTGCAAATGCTGTGTTGCGACTTAAATGTAAATTTTCAGAATGTCAAGCCCCCCTGCAAAAACGTAATGCCCCCTAGTGAAGACTTGNCAACGGTTTTGCGTCACGTCCTTACTCAATGAGCNTGATCGTACAAAGAAACTGTTTCTAGCTTGGCAAATACAGATCCACAGGTCCGATTTTCCCTAGNTGCTGGCTACTGAAACCTTGAAAAGCGACAAGTAAGACGGATAAGCTACAAAAAAGCACAGTGCTGAAAGCAAAAAGAGGGTTGAAAAACATTGGAAATATTTGGTGTTAATGGTAACAATGACTTGACATATCAAATAAGTTAGTTGATCACAGTAAGCTACAGAAAGGCTAGTAATGTTGTATGACGTAGACTAATCATAATGCTACCTAGCTGCAGGCCCAAATCAAGGTGTTTCTTGATGGGTTTTAAGTTTATTTTCTGTTGATTGTGACACAGTTTCTTTTACATTGAACAAAGTCATTTTTATGAATGTAAACTTTAGAGACGTGTTTGTGTCTATTGTAGACTAGTTTATAGCCTACTTCTTGAGCGCTGGATACACAAACGCTCTCTCAAACCAACACAAATAGGTATGCTGGGGCATAATGCATTGCAGGGATCGGAAATTAGATTTCAATTCGTGTTCCATATTTTGCTAGGCTCCACAAAATAAATTGCAGTTGTTTCTCTCTCCATCACTACAAGCAGCAAATCATATTTTTGGTCTATTATTACACAATAGTAACTCAAAAATAATAAGGATATTTTGTGGACAGCCTGTCCCTTCAAGTACCGCGCGCGCCACTTTTTTTGCAGAACCTTTTGCCACTTTGCAACTCCATAACTCGCCAGCCGATTGAGCTAGAGAGCTATTTAAACCCTCTACAGATTCGGGAAGTCTTGTAGTTTAGTTTCAAAAAATTTGGAAAATTTTGGGTTTGGGTTTTTTGTGGGTGACGTCATAATGGGGGCAGGTTTATGCGCATTTTTGGCCGAGGTCACCTGGCCCTGGGCGCCAATCGAATGAGCCATTTTTTGGCTCAAGTTTTGCAAATTTCAGCAAGAAAAGTGGCGCACGCGAGACAAAAGGGTATGATAAAAACACGGTATACTCGTGAGCGCAAACGAGAAGCAATTGTACATGGACCAACTTACCAACCACAACCTGAAATTAAGAATGTAATTTGCATAACACCACAAATTGCTTCTAGTAAGCTTGGTACCATGATAATTTGTGACAACGAGCGAACCAACAAGCTCTGGTCTTCTCGAAGACTTATGCAAAGACACCCTTTCACGTTCAGATGATATCACGAAAATACATCTTCAAATTACCTACTCAAACTTTGAAAATAGATTTGAAAACATTTTGAGTCAGTATTCTGTTCAGAAGTACAAGTGCATACCATGCAACACGAAAGTCACTGCAGTGAAGCATCACTTGCAACGCGACCGTCCGAATACAACTTAGCAGTAGATTCGCCGCTTCTCGCGCATGCGCAGTTGACACGCCTCACTTTGGTATCCTGGCTTTAGTAGGTTTTGCGCATTTAACTGAAATTTTCTTCGCATCAAACCAGGATGGTAAAAAATTCGCAATAAAATGTAGCAAGAAGTAAGCACTACTTATGGTGAACCTCCAAAGGTTTTGTAGCAAAATTTTCAGTGTCCTTGACTTGGGGTTGTTTGTTTGTCTTCTTTTGCTTCAAACATAAGTGTTAATTTATCAATTACCCACCATGTCACAGTACGTTCTAGTGCAATGATCAAGAGCTGCATTTTTTCAGGTTCTATAAAATATCTTTATATAGGGCCAGGATTGGTGCTTTGACTTTACAGCTTTGTACTCTCTCCTGGTGTTTATTACTCTGACAAACGTAGTCTGCATTGGAATTGTTCGCTGAAATCAGATTCATTTGAAAAAGAAAGCATTGGCCAAGCCAACCACTGAGCTTCAAAGATTTTTTTGCGGTGACCAGCTCTGCACACATAACCAGTAACGTTTGGTGTAACATGGAGAAAAAAAATGATGTTGTTGACGGAGATCCATTTCAAGAGTATGAAAGTTGGTTTTGTAAAAAAATTTTGTTTTTCGTAACTCGGCAAACAACATGTAGATGCAAACTAAACAACTTCAACTTCAAAGTTAAATGATGGAATGTGGAAAGTTGATTTGTTTCGCAAGAAGTGCTTAAAGAGTATGACAGCTTTGCTTACTTTTATTATGTTGCAAAAATGTGTTAAATGTTGGTGAAGCTTCCTTTTTTGCGTTGTCATTGAAATTATGTCACTGGAAGCAAGAAATAATTAGATTTAACAAGTCTTTTTATGAATTGAAACATGAAAATTACCGATTGATTTTTTTGAAATAACAAGCTTTTATACGAGCGATCTATTTGTCAGTTTCTTGTTTCACTTTTGAATCTTACCTTCCAAATTATCATGTTAAGTAAATATAATATGCCATGGCTTACTTTTCACGAAGAATGTTGCATACAAATGTTAAGTTCTCGCACAACGTTTTATTTGCAACACCTACCTTCCTCCGACATTTAGATATTTTGAAGGATTACCTTTGTTGCAAATTCATAAATATATCGCCAAGATTTCTGCATGACAGTGCAGGTAATGAACATGGTGCAATACATTGCCTTTGCTGAACGCAAAATAATGGTTCATTAACTTTTTTTCTTAAGAAGGTGTTAATGCTTAAGGCTACCTTTTCTTTTTTCTAAAGAGAAATTTCCAGCTCCAGGGTCAATGTTAGAAGTTCTGTCGGACATTCTACTGTTGCTGAATATGACACACAAACTGATGTTCGCAAAGATGAAAACTTGGCTGCTTCGTTGGTTCCACGGTACAACATGACTCATGCGGACAGAGGTTTCTTTGTCATCTTCAATCAAAATGTAAATTTAAAAGAGTAAATTTCCATTGCTAATGATCATAAAATCTGTACAAGATTTTAGATAATTAGTCTCATGCTAAATATGTAATATCTATGTTTTCAACAAAATTTCAGAGTATTATGGATAAAATGATAATTTTCCGTCTGCCTGTAAATATATGGTGTTGGCATGCATAATCACAAATTGCCGTTTCGTATTATGAGTATTTTTTCCGAATAATCTTAAAGCATTTGCTAAGAAATTATTGTTTCACTTACACGCTTTTATCATACACGGAGAATGAAATGTAACTAAGACCAGAGAATTAGATTAATTAAATTTGTTTATTTCTTCTTTTTTTAATTACTTAAAGGCTATCAATTGTATTCCAATGAGGAATTTGAATCAAATGTTGACTTAAACGTTTTCAACCAGTGACAACAGTCTCAAAATTAACTATCTGCTTTTTGGATGATCTGATTATAGAAGACTGATGTAGTTTATTTTTTTGAATCTAAATATTGGACGAGTTCAAAATTTTGCTCGTTTTCCTTGTACTTGTTTGTGACTCAACGCAATGCTAGTATTGTGAATTCGGCTGCAAGTCAGAGGCTTAGTTTCAAGCTTTTTCTGTAAAAGGTATACTCATTTTTCCGTAAAAGTTGTTTCTTCTCAGAAATTCGAAAAAATGCCCAAAAGAGATGGTACATATATTGACGCTTCAGAGTTAACATCAACAGCTGAATTTCTGGGTTTTACGAACGTTCAAGTTCATCACGATTGCAATCACAAAGAGATTATGGAGCACATCAAATACTGTATGTTTCTCATTTCACCAACCTTCTGTAATGTATTACAACTAGCAGAACTTGCAGAGTGATAACTTTATGTATAAGCTAAACCGACGGCAACAATGGGACAAGCAACGTTCTTCAATTCAACAATAAAGGATGGTCTGCCAATTTTTCAATCTTCGATGTTTAGTGTAATTTTTGTAATTGTGTGTTGCTAGTATACTAGATAAAGTAACTACAAGCTTGGTGATTTTGCGTTATCGGTTATGCAGTTAATGCATTGTTAAGAATTGATAAATGGCTTGTGCTCATCATTTGCAAATCTTACTTGGCGCTTTGCTTGTTTAGATGCTTTCCAAGATCACGATAATTATGACTGCTTTGTCTGCTGTATTTTAACTCATGGGGAGAAACTGACAACGAAGGCAGTTCCTGAAAGCAAATCCGAACCAACTGTTTTCACAAAAGAAGTTCTTTACGCTAAAGATGCTGCATTTGAATTGAATGATCTAAAGAAACCCTTTGAAGCAGACAAATGTCCGTCTTTGGCAGGAAAACCAAAGCTCTTTTTCGTACAGGTTTGATTAACGCTGCATATCTAGTTTGCCAAATAATTTTACTAAATAAAATTACTATTGTAGGCAGTGGGGGATTAACTTAGTAGCAAATGCAGCAATTGCTACGAGCCCCGCGGTCTTCTGTAATAAATCTTATTTATTACATTATACATAAAAATTTTTCAGTCTAAGAAGTCGATATTTTGCTAAAGTAGTCCAGTAAGCGAAGGGTTTCAGTTGAACACTGTCTATGTCCACAAATTCTTGTTTGATTCTTTTTGTACAGTCATGTCACAAAAAACGTATGATTACGTCAGCGGTGTTGCCATTTTATCTGATTTGCTGCTAAATCTAACAGGATATTCTCACTAGTAGCTGCAAAATTTTCAATCTAGCATTTGGATAGATGATTTTCTAGCAGGATATTACCAACCGTTTGACCGTTTTAGCAGGTAACGAATTCCTGACTGAAAACCTGTTTCAACAGTTTTTCAAGATGGAAACTTTTACCCCTTCTTCATCGAAAAATATACTTCTCTTCACGTTTTTAATTGGGTAACACCAGGACAAAGCACAATCAGCTGCCTGCAATTATTTGGAATTTTTATTATGATGCAAGGAGCTGGTTCAAGCAGCTAATTTTATCATGATAGCAAGTGCTTAGATGGCTTGGTGAATTCTGAATTATTTGCTTGTGTGCTTAGTGAGCGCATTAGATTAAAAGACAACATTGGTAGAATGTTTTCATCCCACAGCATGATATTGTTTTAAGTTCTAAAGACCAGACTTAGAAAGTTGTGCAGTAGGGTTGAAACTGTACTGAGATTGTTTAGCGCTGATCATTGTTCTACTTTTTAAAAACATGCAACCATTTGAAAGAAATTGTCAAGAACTGTGTGTCATACAAAAAACGAGGTCAGCTGCAGTTACGTTGCTCAAAATGTTGACAGAAAGAAAATTGTGGACCGGAAAGTGTGTTGATCACTACCGGCATTTTCAACACACACTTACTGAGAACGAGTGCTAGACGAAAACTTAGTATATTGCATAACTTTATAGGTTTCTTTTAATCATGTTAAAAATAACAGATTTTGTAACAGTATTTCACTGCTTATAACAGATTCTGGAAACACAGATGTCTTGCCCACACATTTTATGATTGAGCAGGTGTTGAGATTTTTTTAAACTTAGGGCCCCGCGCTCTTGAAATGCTACAGGCCCCACGCTACCTTAAACCGGCACTGATTGTAGCAGTGTAAAAGTGTCAAAGATATTTCTTGTAAATAAGTGTAAAACACAAAGTAGTGGTTCTTAACCTGCGTTCGATCGAACCCGTAGGATTCGACGGAGCCGTTTCATGGATTCGACGAAAGTCATCTGAACCATGTAACCCTTTTTTACTTTCTGTTGTTGGGCAAAAATGGGGTGCGACAAAATTTTGGAAAACTACGTAAGGGTTTGGCGTGTTGGTAAATTTTAAGAACTACTGACATAAAGGATATTTCTAAGTATTTTTTTTCGAACTTAGAGTAAATTACATCTCACGAAAAAGTGCAAAAAATACCTTTTCAACTATAATAAAAAATTTTGATTGAAAACCCTACACACTGAATGTGATTTTGAACAACTATTTTGCGAGAAAAAAGTAAACATGCATGCTAAAAATGGATTCCTTATTCGGTACTCATAAATATGTTTTTTTCAGGCTTGCAGGGGCACAAAATTTGACAACGGGATGGAACTGTCCGATTTAGCAAATGATGAACGTGAAAAAATGGTCAAACGGGACGGGACTGATGCAGTTGATGGACCGATCGTAGCCAAAAAACGAATTCCTGTCGAGGCAGACTTCCTTTTTGGCCACTGCACAGTACCAGGTAAGCAAAGAAGGCTGAACGTAAAGGCCCGGNAAATTCCGTGATTTGACAGTTTGAATTTCAGAGTTTTGTGGCGTTTCAACTGTTTTGGTCGAAAGCAGGGATGGAAAACTTTCTCANGCAATTGATATAATTTTTTCCCAGACTAATACTATTGATAGTGTAATGGCCTAACGCTGTCAAGTGGATTTTTCATTTATTATGCGTGTTTCTTTAGTTTGAATTTCGTTACTGATTTCATTTCAATTACAGTCAGACCTCGTTTGTCTGAACTCCGATTTTCCGGAATCTCCGCTATCCAACACAAAACTGCTAGGAACGGATTTCGCCCAATGCATTTCACCCCTTTAATCCGGAAATCTGGCTATNTGACTCCGACACGGAAATTTAGGAACGGATATGTCAAATCAATAGAAAAAAAACGTTAAACCGGATTGGGCCAANTGTTACTTAGTTGTTTATTAAATCACAATGGTAGTGTGAAAGTCAATATTCTACGCACAATGAATGTAACAGTGGCAGAGCGTGCAGGACGCAGTTAGGTCCCTTGCACAGTTCTTTTTCGCATTTAATCTCATTCTGAATGCATGCTAGCTTACATATATGGATCTGTTAATAAACAAAAATCTATGAGTGTTTCAGTTAGTCATGTTCCATATGCAATCCACCTTTACTTAAGTTGACAGGTAATCTGAGTCTAGATTACAGTTTTCTTTTCTGTTCCCCTTTGAGCGTCCCATTGGTCGAGTTCTACTGTACTGCACATCGTCACCTCTGTTTATATTGTTAACATTTTATCTGAAAAGAATTTCGCTCTTTATACTTTCGATTCCGATTATCCGGGTACCTCCCTAAACCGACTTTATTTGACGAAACAAAGTAGTCCGAACAAACGAGCTCTGGCGGTACTGTACATTTTTGACTTCGTTTTCAATCGCATTTCATTTTTATTTTATTTTCATTTCTATTGCAAATTCATTTTCTATTTTGTTGCAAAATTCATTGTAATTTTACTTTCAACTAATTTCCAAATTTCATTTCAATGTTTTTTCATTTTTGTTTACAAGTTCATAGTTAATTTCATTTCAGTGTGGTTTTCAATTTCATTTCAATTTCTGTTTTGAGTTTCATTTTCGTTTTGAAAGTGAAGCACAAGTGCGAAACGAAAACTCCGCTTAGACCACCGCATTCACGATCACATGATGAAACAAACTAACTTGAAGCCCAGCGCTGTCAATAGAGAATTATACGTAATTCTATATTTCAAACGCTAAGGCCTTCTGATCGTGCACTGCAAAATTTGCAATGATATTGTTTGCAAGATTAAAAAAACATCAGGTAGAAAAGCTTGTTCTGTATGTTACTGACGAATAATTAATATCGTAATGTTTAAGCGAGAAAGGGCGATTTTTGCTTTTTTGCGCATTTGCAGACTTGCCACTGTGTGGAAACAAACTCACGCGGTGCTGTTGCAAAAGCTGCAGTCCCATTGGAAGGTTTGTTTGCCGTGAACTNGGCAAGGTCGAAAATGAAATTGAAAACGAAATAGAAAATGAAATTCAAATAAAAANGTAAATCCATGAAAAAGTTCACATGANAGTTATGGGCCACCATACACTTGTGCTTTTTTCTTTATTTTAAGCAAAGTTGCTTCATTGATAATTGCTGAGATCGTAGAAACAAGACATGTTTTGGTTGNTTTTACTTTCAATCAGTTTGAAATTGTCATTGAATATTATCACAGATTACTACGCATGGCGCANTCGTCGCACAGGCTCGTACTTCATAAGGGAGTTGTGTACTTGCTTAAGAAAATACGGCCATACCAACGACGTCGAACAAGTATGATTCGCAATATATCTTTTGCTTTTTACGTCTACTAATTTTTCAAGCTTACTTTACTGAGTGTTTCTGTCCAATCCAACGCAAATTTTAGCAACAATTACCAAATTCCGTATCGTTTTTTTTTTATTTTGCCCGTATGATCAAGGTTTTCATGGTTTGGTTTTGGTGACTGCAAGGACATTTCGAGAGATCGTAACTATTTTCCCTAAATACCGAGATAGTCATAGAGCGAGGTTTTAATGCATTTTGGTGGTGGTTAGGTAGTAGAGGTTCTCCTGCATTTTGAGAGACCGTTGGAAAAAATTGAGATACCGTTTTGGCCCCTCTGCGTATGATAACGCGCCAAAAGTGCATACATATTTGGCAGTTGGTGACACTTTCAACATTTGAAAAGAATCTGCTGTTTTCTATGTCCAATAGGCCATAGGAGAAAATTTAATATCTCCAGTCAATTCGATTGTTGTGTTTTGGTATCTCACATTAAATATTTCCTTGCCGCTACTTCTTAGCTCTGTTTAAATTCAATCTATTCTTACAGCAGTGAATAAACTTGTGTTCTTGAATTTTTTTCCTATGTTGTTTATGTTAAATTTTTAAACGGGTGTTAGAGTGAAGAATTGCCACATATTGTAATCTTTCACACTAAAAAATCCGCAAGTCAAGTTGAACATGCGCTAATCAGCTAACTATCAAATAATTACTAATCAGGATTCGTGCAACTGATGAAACTTTTTTCTGTTTAAAAGATTATGAAGTTGGTGAACCACAACATAGCCATGGAATTTGAATCTGATACTGGTGAGAAGCAATCCAGCTTCAAAAAGCAAATGCCAACTTTCTCATCTCAACTTACCAAGAGTCTGTATTTCACAAGAAGAACTGTTGTAGAAAAATGAAGAGGATGTCTTTTAGAAATTCGGTAATCAGAAGACGATAGTAATATACTTTGTTTCACGCTGAACAAGAGCACACAAACGAAAAACCAGCAATATTTGCAAAATAATGCTAATGCAGTCGAAACTGTATTTCCTTGTTTAGGACTGTATTCTTTGCAATAGTTCTTTATCTTGTGGATCTTTGACAATTACAGAAACTCTCTGTAGTAGTTTACTTTCGTGCAAACAACTGCTATGTTTACAATGTAACCTCGATGATGAAGAGTTTCGTAATCGCAAATCGTACCACGTGGACTGCTGTAGTTCTTCATATGAGATACCAATAAATAAGCTATTTTGTACTCCTGATATAGTTCAAGTTGATGTTTATTTATGCACTTGTGCGACTCAAATTACGCTTTTAATGCAGAATCATGCAAAAATTACAACATATATAAGTAATTCTAATATATCCGTTGGTAAATTTACACAAGATTTTCACAGCGCGTAAACTTTTGACCTAAAACTGAAAATGTTTACAATTGCTGAGGTGTTTCTAAATGTCGAGGCACACAGGGATGGCAATAAATGAATTGGTTGTCGGTTGATACATGTAAACAAAACCATGCGAAAATGTTTATACATGGGAACTGACAAAATGATTCAGTAAACACTTAAGCGAAGACCTTATACCAGTGGTTTCAACCTAGTGGTCGCGACCGCCTGAGAGGTCGTGAATCATTTTTGGAGGGTCGCGAGTAGGTATTTTATGTACACTGCTGCATTACATTTTCTTAATTCGAGTTTTAGATGGGGGTCGTTGGGCTATAGTGCAGTTGCTATAATGAGTCGCGGAACAAAAAAGGTTGAAAACCACTGACTTTTAGCTTATTGTGCATGGAGCGTTACAAAGGGGTTGATAAATCTTCATGCCCATGTATAGGCCTACTTGTTCAAGGGATGGGGTAGGAATTAAGAGTGAAACAACATCACTTACCAAACACACAGTTTGTGGAGAAGAACAACAAAACAAGCACACGCTGTGCAGTTGTTCAAGTTCAGACAAGAGAAACTCTTGATGATGTCTTTCGAATGCAAACGGAAAAGAAGATTTTATCTTTTCAGGATTTGCACTTGTAGCTTTTCGGTGGGTGCCCTGGTGTTGGTGTAGCTTTGAGTCATTTGCTACTCGAGTCTTGGGTAGTAAGCTGTTGATGAGTCTCATATGAATTGCAGAACTTGTTTTCTGCCTTACGGCCTCGATCTGTAAGTAGGCCTAGTGCTACTCTGAGTCCTTTCCTGTAGCTTCGCACTTCGATAAGGCACTCGTAGTTGCATGAAGTCTAATTGACATTCATGAAAGCAGAGCTTGCAGTGAACGCATACTGCTCGACACCAAAACAACGAAGCACGAACTCCTCAGCTGTTCAACACGTGCATCGAAAAACGAAAGACAGACGACGACCGGTGGCAAGCGAAATATCTGACCTAGTATTGTTTTTTCGTTGTTTTGCCTCTCAGAGTAAAGGAATAAAGTTTGGCGATTACTTTATTGATGTGTGTTGTGTATATTAAAACTTTTTGTTTAGATGTCAGATGCCCACAACAAACTACACTACGGGAATAACCATAACTAATGGAAAATATTGTACTTGGTCTTAGACCGATTATTTTTCTTTTTCAAACCCTAACCCGACACATTTGCCTAAACACCAAACACTAACCATCAGCTTTCTCAGCGTAGTTGATGTACAGAATATCACTCTGTGCATGCACACACGGCGTGAAGTCAGAGATTGCGCTCGACACCTGAGAAACCAAAACGGCAACTCGGCAAGGGACCGAAATCGGCTGGTACCCGGTCCTAGACGCAACACTCTTCATATCTCAAAGCTAGAGGTCGACGACGCTGAAGATCCGACGGCTCAGGCTTCCAAAACGTTGACCGAAGAGAAGAAAATATATTCTCAGAAAATAGAAGCTATTTTTTATCATGTAACGAAGTTTTCCCAGAATCTTTAAAGAGAATCGTGGCCAGCGCAGGGTTTCTTGGTGCAAAGTTTAGTTCATGGCTCATTTGTCTATTTTTACTTTTTTGACGTCGGTTAGTTTTCTAACTAATATTTTTGGAAAACTGTTGATTATTCTAACCAACAGCCAGTGGCGTACCGAGGCTAAGTGCCACCCCTTGCGACCATAAAAGTGCCGTCCTTTCCAACCCTACAATTTGCTTACAAGAATTCAAAATAAAAAATATCACGTCTCGTACTCATTGATATGCAAGGAATAATCAAACACGCACAAACTGAAATACTGAAATTGATCTTATATTTCATCGTCGATCTGACCGTCGCCACCTTTCTCATCATTACTCTTCTTATTTTTTCTGCTTACTTTGCATATCATTATTGAAATTGAGTGCTTTTGACATGTTGAACCTTTTAACGAAACGTAGGTAGCTCTCGAGCTGTACACGACATAACACGCTCATTAGCTTTAGGCTATTACTGTATGCGTTAGAAATCAATGCGACACGGAAATTTCCACACAGCCTACTACTCTGTGCACAATATGCAGTTACTGAAGCCATTTTGAAGCAGACAGATGGATCTTGTTGTCATGAAAATGAAACCTGCAGTAGAAGTAGGCTTAATGTGGAAGATGATTTGATCTGTGCATCATCATCTATTGAGTTTCGAATATCTTTGCAACCGTAATTGCTTACTGAGCCCAACATTATGTCACTCTTAACCGGGGCCGGACACTGATTGATATATTCATGAAGCCCGCACTTTGAATGATCTTAAAGTAAATTTCGTTGAAGCTAATTGCATTAGCGCCATCAAACGTATATTCTGTACCAGGGGTTCCCAACCTTTTACGATCTCGTACCACATGTGTACTCCGTATTGTCAACGCGTACCACTTCTTCCAAAACAACTAATTTGATCGAATCTTAGTCTATTCAGAAGAATAATATACATTAAAACAGGTTTTGTTTTGAGGTGTTTCAGGGACCCGATTCGTGTCCCTAGAATTGAAAATCGGGTCCTAGAATCAGCGAAAATTATCATCGGATCCATAGAATCACAGAAAATCAGGTCCCTAGAATCAGATAAATCGGGTCCCTACAGGTCCATACGGGGTACCTAACATTTTCCTTTAAAAAAATTGATTAAATATCAACAAAGTACCACAACAAAGTTCAATGAGATTTTTGTTTACCTCCCACCAATCGGTCGATACTTGGTGTAAATTCGCTATCAGCGCATCGAAAGTCATAATCTTGCGATACAGTAGGAATAGCAGGCTACAGGAAATTTATTTATTTAGAAACAAAGTCCAATACGTAAACTCGAAAGCAGTGAAACCAGGTTTTTGTGTAAAAATGGAAGTTACTCGCGTACCACCTGGAAGACCTTCGCGTACCATTAGTGGTACGCAGGGCCGGATTAAGGGGGGGCAATTGCCCCGGGCCCTCCGCTCCAAGGGGGCCACCGTGATGACATTTGTTTGTTTTAAATAAAATATTCGTTTGAAAAATTGTTGTGATTCATAAGAGATGCAAGAATACAACTCTATATTCCGATGTTGCGTTGAGTATCATTAATGATTTTTCTGCAACTTTGACTTTCTGACAGTTTTAGTAATCACAACTGAATATAAATATTTTCGGTTTCGTTCAATGCAAATGCATTTGAATTTTGCTTGTAACTTTTCCTAATAATCGTTCTTTTGGCATGTGTTTATCTACTCGTGCATCACGCCCACTGCACAAATGTCGTGAAAACGATACCATTTGCGTGCTTAAGCAGCAAAGCTAGATCTGCTGTGGTTGCTGTTTAGTATCAATGATTCGGTAACTTATTGTGCCGTCTGGAGGTAGCCGCAGCTGAACTGCGACCTTTGTTTCGTCATAAAGGGTAACGTATAATGGAAACCCACTTTTCTTCCGATGGCTACTATTCTTGCGTGACCTCATAAACATATGAAGTTAGTCAAGCCATTTTCACCTCATGTTATTGCGTGTTCCATCAGAAAAGATCAGGCGATTTGTAGAACGAAAGAGCAGAAAACGAGGTTGTAGTGTTTAGCTAGCGCGATGCCGAAATCTGTAATGCCATCAGGAGCTACAAATGGCAGTTTCTAAGGAGAAAAAGCGCAAGAATCTGGCAGTGCTAGCTGAAACGCCGCTACTGAATCGTTTTCGTTCCAGCAAAGCTTTCAAGCAGCAACGTTAAAACAGTGGCGTTAACCGGAACACCTGAAAACGTAGGTGAAAATCACGACGTAAGTTTCGAAGCACCTTTCACACTCAGACTGGCTGGCCATATCGACATGTTATTTTTCCGGTGTTTTTGTTTGTAACCTCTGGTTTCTGCTTATTGTTCGGGTGAATGTTGTTTCTTGCCGAGTCACTCTCTAGTCTATGGAAATACTTTTTCTTTGTAAGAATACACTGTTTTGTTTATGTCATAAACTCACTTCTCGCAGCTAACTGTATGTGCAGTTGAGCATCGTATTTATTCGATTGTAAGCCGCGGCTTATACAGTTTTTCTCATCATTTCATGCGACTTACAATCAAGGACGGCTTACATTTTTGTTTTTTTACTTTATGGAAAGGTACAGATGACGCTCAGTCTTTCCTTGGCTACGTTTTGTCGACCAAACTCTTCTTTCGCGTTCGATTTTCGTCAGCATCACGTGCACAGCCGTCACAGAAAGGATTATGACAAACAGAAAGTGTTTGTAGTGGTGTAAGCATCATTAATACGGGAAACGCACGAGTACGCAAACGTTGCGAATGTATCTCAGAGGCTGAGGTAACTATGTTCAAGTGTGGCTTACAATCAAGGGTAGCTTACATTAATTTTTAACACCGTTTCGTGCGACTTACAATCAAAGGCGGCTGACAAGCGAGTTAATACGGCAGGCACATAATCGACTACTGGAAAACACAAACGAGAACGTTGCGAATCAGCGAAAACATAAATTTTACAAACGATGACGTCATGAAATACGTCATAGGGGCTCTCCAGTAAAAATTGCCCCAGGACCCCTACCCTTTAATCCGGCTCTGGTGGTACGCGTACCACAGGTTGGGAACCCCTGTTCTGTACTAACCGCAACATATATATCCTCGTCTTCTTTCTTTTATTTGCGTTTTTCTCTTCACTGCGATGCATATCCAAGTCCAACGCTTTGCGTGTGGTAGTGAAGACGTCACACAACACAATACTAATTCACTAAAAGCGTTCGAATCCTAACTACAACGGTAACGACTCTTTTAGGCAAATTTAGTGCCATTGGAACAAGCGTGGAAATCAGAAAACTAGTAAGCGGTTTTGCATCAAGGTGCCAGTGGACATATGGAAATATTCCCAGGACGCAATACAGACATGATAAAGTGGTACTGAGGACCACGTATCAAAAATATAAAATTTGAAATTATCAAAGAAAGGAAAGCTTCATATAGGGTACTTATGCCACAACCAGTGGTGGGATTCAAATTTTTGAACAGGTTCTCTCACTCCAGGGCTCACTAATAAAAGATTCTTTCATTATTACAGTCTCCAGAGCCAAACCATGCAGTTTGGCCAGATATAAGTACAATGGTTGATCTTTGTGTTGCCAACTGGTATAGTCTGGCAAGGGAAATTATTGATTTCAGTTATTTTCCCAAACTTTAGTCTTGTTTTTCACTAGGCCTACTAAAAGTCATTCAGAAGTCTATGAGAGGTTTGCCAAAATACGTTATAAGTAAATACGTTATAAGCATTCATGGGGAAAATTGAGAACCTCTGACTTATACAAACAGCCGGTTTCACGAGAAATTCCACGAACAGGTTCTTGAGAACCGGTGGATCCCCATCACTGCCTGACCCTTTGATTACGCGCCTGACAACAGTGACTGATGGCTGTTTGGTGTTGTCTTGATCCCATCGTTGCAAGTGCAAACGCGTAGACAGCTCACCCGGCCACAAAAAGACAACTTTGGCGTGGTTAGCGAAATCTGCAACCGACAGCAAAATGCGTACCTTATTGGCTAGATCAGGAGTGGGTAATTAGCGGGCCACGGGCCGCATGCGGCCCGCCACAGCTTTTTCAGTGGCCCGCGGAAGCATTCTATAAAGCCTGAAATTTTATTCTACTTATCACATGTTAGTGTTGAGGCTACTTAAACTAGCGTTGAGGCTACTTGAACTTGGCTTCTATTTCCATTAATAGGTACGGCCCTCTGATAAACGCAGCCTTCTCAAAGTAGACCCTTAGCCAACTTAATTGCCCACCCCTGGGCCGGATCATTCCGCGTAAATAGCATAAATTTAAGCAAAACACAATGTCAGTTTTAACTATTTCACTGGTACCTGTGATGTTGGCAGAGATTCATGGTTTTAAATTGGTTATAGACTGATTCTCTAATGTCTTTGCTGGTCTGGATAGAAGCAAATCCATCGCCAGATCAATAGCACTGGGGGTGACTTCAAGTTTGTTTGCGGCATTCGTAGCAGTATACAAAAATTTGGAAATTGACTTTATCAGGGAGACTAGAATATTGAGTTTGGAGGTGTTCACTGTGAATTTGATGGTCTCAGTCCGCATGTCCCTACTTCGTTTGAACAGTATCACACCTTTTCTTCATAATCTGAACTAGTGAGATTGATGTTTTTTCTTCACATCAGCAGTCCAATGTCCAAATACACACAGTATGAAACACTTGATCTAATTATACATATATTAGTGACGCTAAATGTATTTTAGGCCAGGGCAATATGCTTCCAGGCCCAGTGTGAATATATCATGCGATTATGAGATTGTTTTTCACGATAGCCAGCAGAGCTACCTAAAATGGGAGTAATGTCATAGTAAATGCCTTACATTTATTTTTTGTTTTTGAATTGTCGCTTAAGCAATAAACATGCTTTCCATGTGCATGTAACTGCACAAGTTTCACCTGGAAATTTTCCAAGCTTTTCCGATGTTCCGGGTTGCTTTTTTCGGTAGCTCCATCATGATTTGCAAAATGCAGCGCTCCAGTTATTGAAATGAATCTGTCTATCGTAATTGTATCCGCAATCGGTTGGTCTGGTCAGTCCTGTTCATTGAAAAAATGCTCATTAATTTCCGATTAGGCATGGTACGTGATCATAATATTCATTATCAAAAATGCTTTAATCTTTCAATTTCTGGCTTAAACGGTTTCCCCGGTACCAACATGTCATCATTCAAGTCATCCAAGATGCAGAAATCAGTGAAAGCAATCGACGGAGACCACGGAAGCTGGTTATAAATAATAAGCTTACCATTCGACAACGTCACTATTTAGCGGATTCGCTTCAAAATTAACAACTTTTGAACATCACTTCATCCATAAAGAATTCAAACCAATAATTTGATCAGAAGATTCAGGATTTGTGGGGGGATTCCTCTTATGACACCTGGTGATCAATAATTTCAACAATCGCTGCCGCATCTCCTCTCTGGAAACTGTTCTGCTAACACTTCTCGTCTGCTTACAACAGCACGTCTTGTTCACTGTCATCAAAATCTAACAGCTCTAACACTTCGACACTCGTAAGAAATTTTTTTCTTCGTGTTCTTCGAGACATGTAATGGGCAAATCAAAAAGAAAAAAGGACAATATTGCAACACTTCATTCACCACGTAAGTCTAAAACCATCAAAAATGTTGCAGTCAGGTAGTCACGTGCAGCGAGTTCCAGGCGGAGGCTGCTTGATAAAAGTTTGAAGATGCTGTGCGTCAAGCAAGGAAGGAGTGTGAACATATCGCTTCCCTTCGCGTTGGTGGAATCACAACCATAAACGGAACAGTTCTCATCGACAGAGATCAGCCGAAAACTGGAATCTGACGCTTCTTCTGAACCACTAGGAACCCCAAAAGCAGCTTAAAACTGAAAACATGAACAACAAAACATTGTAGAAGCAATCAAATTCACAGGCGAAAAAGTTGTCCTCTGAAAGTCCAGTAAAAAAATTACTCCAAGCACTTTGTCCCTAGCTCTAGTGACACAATCAAACTTTGCCCTGAGGCCTTTGCATGGTTCCCATCAATCAAGTGCTTAGGACGCAGCAACCTTTTTGCGTCATATGTTTTCGTCACACTTCCTGTGTGACATGGTGATATTGGAGAGAATCCACCCACAAGGAACAAAACAAAACCCGTGAATAGCACTTTGGCCGAAATACCTCCTATTTACTTGCGCCTCTTATTGAAGTCGTTAGCTGCCTGTTGAACCCACAACGTTTTCTGTGATGATTTGCAGAGAGCAATACAGACGTAGCAAAGGTTGAACCAATGTTGTTGTATAAGAGAGGCTTCTTACAACGGATGTTAGTCAGAGATGAGTGAATAACAGCAGCACAAGCTCTTTTCAAATGACAACCTGCCTCAGTGTTCGCTTGCCAAAAGCCGTTCATTTTTTCCCAAAGTTTTCTTCAATCTTTTGCATTCAAACTTCGCCTGGGACAGTACCAAAACGAGACCCATTTGTAGTTGTTTGGCGAAACAGAAAGATAAGTTTTGGTGGTTGTGATGCTCCAAAGTTTTTTCACTCTCTGGACTACTGCTACTTCTGCACATCGTTAAACCGGCAAATAAAAATATTTCATACGATCCTATTAAGCCAAGCACTCATTTCGGTGTTAATATTTGAAGTGAACACGCTTTTCCTATCTTTTTGATTCAAGATTTACTGATTAAGATTCAAGATCATATTTACTGAACAACTACTCTCGTGATATATTTTCGATAGACACACTGTTGTCTGTTACAGCACAGTTCACCACAGAAGATGTCAGTGGACCACAGCTAGCAAAAACGTCTAAGGTCGAAATAGCAAAATTATGGTTACTCTGTCCCTATTGTTGTAGGTGAATGTGTTCGTTGCAGACAGATACTAAGAGCTGTTTGAATAGTAACTGATGTGATGAAAAAGGAGATTCGCAAACACCAAAAACGATATACGCAAAAATGCACTGATTCTTGAAGAACGAGCATGTTTTTCACGATGGCAGTCATAACCTGCTTTGGAGGCTGTACTGTTCAGCCAGCATGACTGGAAAATTCATTTGAAGTTTAACTCTCTGGCACAATTCGCTGGATTTATGTAGTTACACGAGTTTTTAAAAGTTTGCTTCTCTTTGTTTGTAGCTCAGAGGGTACGTTGTGCAGCAGTGCTACTGCTACGTATTTTATTTTTGTAAATCACAGGACACAAACAATTTTAGCAAAAGATGTTTAATCTAAATTAAAAACTAAATACAGTGTATTCATTAATTGAAAGCGAGAGCATTATATACAAAAAAAACTGTATTGAGGATTCTGGATGCAAAAGTGAAGTTAGTTTAAATACGCTTGTATAAACATTGCAAACCAAAAGGGTACAAAGATACATAACAACTACCCTGGATGCAAATTTGTGAAACTCTAGCAGTTCGGGTGCAACAATTTTGAAAACAAAGAAGCAAGCTAACTTTGTGAGAACATTCTGTACTCAAGAAGGGCAGAATGTTTTGATGCAGGAGAGGAATGCATAAATAACAGGGTTCGACGACCACCCGGTGTAAATTTTTAAAACGTCAATAGCAACCTGTCGCAATAGGTAATACCTAAGTTCACATAATTCCGTCTACCGCAGTCAGCTATGCCGCAGCCTGTTGCTACATTGTCAAATCCTTCCCGACTTACACATGACTAGGCCTAAGCGTTGTTTTGTTACGAGTTTGTATCTCAGTGCTGGTGAGAGAGCGAAAGTCGCGTAAAAAGGTTTGGTCTTGCCGCTTGGTTGACGTTTTTTTCCTTGCTCAATTTACAATTATTTTGTTGCATGCAACCCCACAGTTGGAAACGAAATAGAAAAAATGCATTGAGCAATATATGATATGTGATGGTTTGCGCTACAGAATGTTCGTTCAAATCAAAGCAAATGCAAAATTCTTCAATGAAATTTCGGGTGGTCTCATAGTTTTGCACAATCCTGTATTTCGCAGTAGTTTCAAGTCTTTCTTTGCTTTTGATCAGTCAAACGCTCTTGCACACAGTTTTCCATATTTAATCTCAATAGCTTTACACTTCTACCAAACAGCAAACTAACACATATTTATGAATACATTCTAAGTATTTGCACCAAGATCAAAGGCAACAATTTTCAACGCACTAAAAATAAGAATTGAAATTGTAAACAGACAGTATGACGGAAATACGTGACCATCTGCGTGCACAAAACAAAATTTAAGGAAAATTGCTACAAAGGCAAACATTTTAATCGAAACCAAGATTACCAATGGATATTTACGCAGAAATAGGGAAATTATGGTCATACCAAGAACATCTGTTTGTTATGCATTTTTTTCAAAGTATTGGCGTGATTAGCTTATCGTTGTTTCATGCAAACCACAAATTCTCACTTTATTTCATAAACATACACACAGAGTTTGGCGATTTACTATTAGATCTAACCTGAAAACCTGGTACCGAACGCGTGCATTAAATCAAAGTAACCGGTTTGTTTGATGTATCACACTCTGAGACGGATGTACATGACGTCACCTCTGTTTGACTTCACAATCTATGACAAAGCTATGAAACAACTTAACTCATTAATGACCACTACCAAAAATACAAATCATATTCTTGGGATTTGTTATGTCCTGACATAAAGATTACAACAAAAAATAGATTTAATTTTTCTGGTTGCTTATCAACATAGTGTTCCAAGAGAACAGTGGTCTAATGTGGTTTCACAGCTAAGTAATAACACTCATCGACTTTTTGTATTTCATCACTTCTGTCACTCCTGTTTGACAACTCCTTAGATGTGCCGGTAAGGCA
>JGI24158J21664_10003380_pt1 | contig 19961 bp, 6 predicted proteins | sample Ectturendosymbi3_FD_21664 | JGI IMG/M metagenome (IMG submission 21664) | reverse complement strand
TATATGACACAGCGCTCCTCTTTGTTTACACTGATCAACTATTGTGCCATTGTGTTTTCATTTGCTCTAATGTTCGCTAATGGTTGGCTTACTGCATACGATAGCTTTTATGATGCTTCTGCTTGTTGGCTGAGTCATATGAAACAATAAACCATTGACCATTAATCTCACTTGCATATATGTCGTGATGAATATGGATGGTGTCAGATTCCAATAAATTCGTTCTTATTAGAAGCGTGTGAGAAATTTCCAAACTGTTGAGGACAGTGAAGGCAGAGGGAGTGTTTGGAAGCAGTTAGTTCTACGCACTGATTCCACCTATCAGCTTTTGGTGAAGGCACCAAGTCGATTGCATTTGGACTGGCTATCAGGGGGCTAATTTGCAACTGGCTCGAAAAAGCACGCCGCTGCCTAAATGCTTGCTGATATTATAGGGCCCCACCTGGATTTTTCGGGGGAGGTCCCAACAGCCTTTCACACACGGCTCTGATAGGTGTAGGAGCAGGCAAATTTACGGAGGTGCGAAGGATTTTTGCCCAAATTTCCCCAAACTTGCCCAAAAAATACTCCAAACAAAATGACCTCCAAAAAAAAAACGTCTGCACTTTGATTTTGGGTACCATTTTTGTAAAATCAAAGCACATAACTGCGATTTTGCGAAGGTATTCACACATTTTGCCCAAATTTCCACAGATTTTGCCCAGATTGTAAGTGATTTTCCCGGGATTTTGACCAAATCAAAAGTTTTGGGGGTGCGCTTGCACCCCTGCCTCCTACACCAGTGCACCTGATTCTACTTATACTGTGGTGTTCAAACACCTGTCCTCTGGGCGTTCACTTAACACCGGGATGTATTGGGTATGGAACGCGTGGGAACGGCGTTCCACACCTTTTTCATGTTTTGGTTTGAAATGAGTTTGAAGCTGTTTTAATAATAGCTAGTTTTTTGGGTGCGTTCCCACACCTTTTTTGTTAGCACTACATCCCTGCTTAACGCCTGAAGTTTTGCGCTGAACATATCTTCAAATTATGGTCGTCAGAAAAATTTTTTCCAGGGGACACTAGGGGGTTTTGCCAAAATTTTTCTAGGGGGGAAAACTGGTGAAATTTGTTTTTTCCCACTCGAAACTGAGAAAACAACCTTTTTTGCTGAAAATTTCAAAATATACGGGAGCAAGGCCCCCTTCCGACGTCCATGCTTCAAATGCTCGAAAACAGAATGAAGATTTGTCCTTGGTTTTTCCCTGATCATATTCCACGAAAACCCTGCCTTAATTTAACTGTTTGAAAACACGTATAGTATCGTCGAACTCTCCGCTACTCTGATTGTTACAGTACATACAAAGTTCTTGAACTTCATGCTCATATTTAGTCACGATATTAGGCATAAAACCGCGAACGAAATGAGGCAACCGCTATCTGAAAGGCCCTTGCTCGTTACAAGCATTTTGACAGACCCCAGCTAGTGACGTACTGTGACCTTTCTGGTGTAGTGTTCACTGATAGTTCTATGGATGACAACGTGGTAATTTCATGTGGTGTGCACTGTTCGTGACGTCACGCTATGACGGTTTATTTCAATTTCCTAACTTTTGNCGGAGTTTGATNACAACATGTACAATGTTATGCACGCACTATCGCGCAATTTTGTGCAGATATTTATTAAGGTGACTTCAAAAGCAAACCAATGGTATATCACAAAAAATTCCAATGTGTAATTTAGGAAGTTGTTTCAAGCTGGAATGTTTACAACAGTTCCGAACTAAAAGCAAATTAAATTTTAGCAGTTACTCTTCCAATTCTAAGTCAGAAACACCGAAGATGTTCAAACATGGATAAATGACGGTAATCTGTCACACTTCAGTTATTCTGCAACATATGGCTTAGAGTAGAGCAGGGGCCGCATGTGGCCCGCAAGAGCATTTTGTGCGGCCCGCGATGATTTTTGGGAATTTTCAAATACCGTAATTAACATTTACGTCATTAAGTTTATTCACCAGTGTTTGAAAGTGCCCGGCTAGCGAGTGAACAAGTTATTTTTATCGAACGTAGAGACGGCTCGAAATGATTTTTCTATAACTCATGGTACATTTCGCAGCAAATAAGATGCAAAAGCTGTTTCTAGTAAGGTTCAGGTACCGCCATTGTTGCGTCAGCGTCATAATGTGAGCCTCGGATTACTTTATAATTATCATTTGACCTCGGCGCAATTTGTGTTTGAGGCATCTGGCCCAGAGTGATCCATGGCGTTCAGTAAGCGCCAGCACACAACCACGCGGTCAATATTTGTTGCGGAGTTGCAAAGTTCCAACTTACATCGCTTTCCCCTAAACTCATACCACTTGTAACGAGCAGAGTAGCCAGTCCTCTGCAGGCTAGAGCAGTAGTCCCCAACCTTTTTGTAACCGCGGACCGCTCAACGTTTGACAATTTAGCGCGGCCCGGGAGTACTCTATGACGGTTGGTATTTTTCTCACTCTATGCACGCAACAATGCTTCCATACGAAGAAGCGACAAATCACATACCTAGAAAGAGGGTGGTGTCACCACCAGTACACATTTTGTTATTTCCGCGGCCGGGTACCAATTGATCCCGGGGTTGGGACCACTGGACTAGAGTAGCCTAATCACGGTACTGGGTTACTTCAGGCCCGTGGCCAGGTTTCAAGCTTTGGTGGGGAAAAATACATTTTAGGGGTTCAAGAATTTTATATGTTCAAAGCAAATTTTCCTGAGCACAACACAGTTTGAGGGTGCACCCCCCAAATGCCCATGGGTTACTTCATTACCTATTAACAAGCGTGATCATTACGTCACAGTCGGGCGTCCACCTGAAGCTCAGGAACGTCTGGCCATTCTAAAACTGCATGTAACTGCGTTGCCTCTCTTCATTCTTTTTTTATGATTTGAACCATGGCATTCACCGAGGTGAGATGAACGTTTTGCGATGGTTCAATGTCGGTAAGGCGCTCCAAGAGTTGTTCCACCATGGAAAAAGCATTTAAGTCGTCTTTTATAGGCATATAGCACCAGGAATACGCAGGGCAAATTTTTGCATCAAGAGTATGCCGCTGCCATCTTCTCCCCTATCTCTACAGTAGTGTGCGTCTTTCGTATCCGTGCCCACAATAGCAACCAATTTCCACAGGTGTGCCAAACAAAAAATGTTTCCAACAGTACATCAATATTTCAATTCTTTTTAGAAAATTACAATTTTCTTCGTCATTTGGACACTTTCATGTTCACAAATGTAGGACTCTGAGCTAAGTCTGTTTGTTCAATAACTCGTTCATATAGCGTTTTAATTGCTTTCCAGTGCGGCACGCAAAGCCTATCAAAGAATTTGTAAAATTCTTACGGAACTTCATAAACTATATAATTACAAAACGAAGAAGAATCTCGTGGTAGCTGTCGGTAATGATCGATGCCTTCCAGGGAAGACACCAATGAAGTCTATCGGCGAACATTTTATTTGCGCATAAAGAAAATACAAACGACACGGCGACACACGTCATCTAATTTGCAAAAGTTACGATATTCTGTTTCTGTACGCAGAAGTCCAACGCCAGCCTTGGCTATCGCCGAATATAAGGTTGATCACTGGATAGAGTCCATGTGGTAGGAAATCCAGGAGTGGGCAGTTTGATGGTGGAAGGAACTGCTTTTTCATCGGTCGTCACTTCAGAATCACTACACAAAATGTTACTGTAGTTTTGAATTAATTTACAGCATCATCTACCACTACGCCATTAGAGCAATATCAATAATTTAGAGGAACCAAGACATTGCTAACGATTTTCTTTCACAAACGAGTATCAGACTTCATTTAAACTGCGTGCTTGTTTTCATAGTTGAAGTTAGGTAACGCACTTAGGTAATTTACTCGATCTGTATCAATCAATATCACAATTATGCACAGGACAACGAAGGTACTGCACGAAACCTCATGCCGCTATAAATTCTGAAACAGGCTTTTTCCGGTTTTCTTTTAAGCTTATTTCTTGGATAAGTTCTATAAGTCTTATTTTTTTTTGTTGCTTTAGCATTTTTATTGGGTTTCGCTTGATGTGGTTGGCATTCCTATACGAGCGCATTTACAGGCATGGGGATAATGTTGTACTTGATCACCCGAACGGAAATTTTGTATTGCGTCTGCGTGGGCAGCCAGCAGGGTTCCCGCTGGTGTCGCGGCTTAATGGAGGCGTTATCATTTTTTAATTGCGTTGATTTTATTCTTTATACATTTTGCATTGTGTGATTGATCGAAGCCCAGACTAGTTTAGTTGGTTTTGTTGCAAATTTACGACACTCTTATGGTAACGAAATCCGCCATCGGGTCCTGCGTACGTTATTGAACCTGAGTGAAGTAAAACAACACATAAAATCGATGTTGAAGAGCAATCGAATTCTTGATTGCAAGTGTCAAACCACGTCTCAGAAAGCTATTTCGCACCATACAGCGTTGAACAGGAAGACTTGCGCCACACTAGCGAACTACAGATTAACAGCCGCTACACTGCGTTCAGTGTAACCATCCAAGCCATGCTAGATCACCATTTCTTGAAGGAATTTTTGTGCAACAAGCAAGTGTACCAGAAGTGGTAAAATTCACTTAGCACAGGTAATTAAGAACATTAAACAACACCTGAGGCGTATTCTAGTCAGGGGGTGATCCTGGTGGGTTCATATTGTGAAACACACACGGGAAAGATGTGATTCACAGTCGCCCCTAAATGAAATTTTTTGTTTTTCATTTCCAACGGAAGGGACGAGTCAGCGAAGTGCATTTTATTTCCTGCACCACCGCGCAGTAGTTTTCGTGGTCGTCAATCGCTTCTTCGCCGAAAATTACTTGATGAAGTGAATGTTTAACAAACAGTGCTTATCAATCTCAAATCTGGCTCTGGGTAAAAAAAAAACAGACTAACATAACGTTCGAACACTGACTGCGTCATTAGGCGTTGTCTAGAATGCCGTTTAAATTAAGTTGATGCTGTATAAGAAAAAATATTTACTGAGATTGCTAGTGTTGTGAGTTAGGAACGTTAAATTTTTGTAATCGAGTTCTGCACCTGCCTGGCAGCGATAAAACGAACAACGCGTGTGCAGATGTCATAAACTTAAAATCCTGTGTGTCCAACCGCTGCACACATTCACCCTGACAAAAGATTCGGTTTCAGAGCGCGTACGTCAGCGCATTGGCTATCATGAAAGAAGACTTTGTGTCTCCTCGCAGTTAACAGGGAAAACAGGGAATTAAACAGGACAACTATGTTTTCTAGCAGTAATGACCTGTCACAAAGTTATTTCTTGCTTTATTTTCATTTCATGCGGTACCCAAGCTGTAGTCCACTTAAAGTAACTGAAAATTTGTTTGTGAAATCACGTCATCGTCATTGACCATATCATCATGATTAGCAGTTTCTTTTCAACAACAAATAAAAACGGAATGTTTTTCGCCCAATCGCGCAAAAAAAGCCGTTAACACTTTCTCCTTCCACTCCCACACAGAGTGAACCGATTAGCAGTGACCATGTCGACCGTCGATCAGCTTCAGCGCCTGGCTCCAACGCTTGTCAGCTGTGTCGCACACGCAGTAATGTCAAACCACGTTTTTCCGCACATGAGGATCCGTGCTTAGCCTAGGCTAGACCAAAGCAACGGTTTCACTAACTGACTCTTGTCTTTCGACGCTCATTTAGAGGCTGTGACTTGTAAAATACACAGCCTCCTAACCGCGTACCTGGGTAAGAAGACCTACGCAAAAAGGGGGAGCGGATGATATCATATAATCGTGAAACAGGAAACATGATACGCGTTAAAGCAACAGTCCCAAACACGATTAGCGCGCAACTCTGTGATCATCCAAATGAAACAGACGATGACTGAAGAGATAAACTATGACGAAGCACTGCCGCCAGGGGTTCGCAGTCAACGAATCAGCTGATTAATTTGCGATGATTTACAAGGATTAAGTTTTGCAACAGGAATTTTTGGCTTCCTCACTCCACTTTGCCGGTCCGTGCATGCTCTGAGAGGTAAGTTTTACAAAACGTAGAGATCGTTGAATGAAATTATCCTTTCAAGCAAAGCGAATGAGCTTAGAAAACGTTGAAAGTTCAAAATGAACTAGGCGTCGAATGTAAAATGCAAAACCAACACCTTTGTTTGGTACCGCGCAGCATGTATGCTGTCCATCCAATACCTCTGACAAATTCTGTAACTTTAACTGAAAAACCGTTGAGAAGCAATGAAATCAACGACTAAACAAAATCGCAAACCTAACATTATCAGATTTCACATGACCATCGTTAGCTGATATCAACACTGACTTGCAATACTGACCTTTTCCCAAATTTCAACTACATACCACAATGAAGAGCCGAAAACACTCTGCCAGGAAGTAACAAGATCTAAGAAGACTGGTTCAGGTTCTTAATTTCTTGAGCCAACAGCTTCAAAGTTTGAAAGATTCATTTACCTTCAACGTACAGAAGAGCAACCGTTTGCGGCGAGACCGAAACAAACTTCGGTGGTAACAAAAATTCGTCTAATCTGATCACCCGCGCACCATAAACATCACTCTTGAAAGCAACAGGGGCCAAGTCGTTACATGCGGTCGATTCATCTGTGGGCTGTTTTGAGATACTACCGCAAACCAGCCGTTAACAACGGCTGCTGTTTCTTGAACGCAGGGAGTAAAATTGTCTGGGTAAACAAAGCAAAGACAACAGGTAAAGCGATCACCACGTTGATGGAAAATCCACTGCACCAAATGGTTCGCCTTAGATCAAGAACTCACGTTACGGAAATGATACTCGCGCGAAAAACCTTTCCGAGTGGCTTCTTTCCTGTCAGCTGAAAGCAGCACTAACAACCAAAGATGGAAGGTAATTTTTTCTGGCAAAAATAACTATGCAGTCAGCCTATCACACTCAAACAAAAGCTGTGTTCACCTACAGTACAATCTAAAAACGGAGCAGGATCTTAATCCGGCACTTTGCACTTTAGCAAAACGGTCTGAACGAAAATAAATATATTGAAGATATTTAATGCCTCGGTGCACCAACATGACGATTAGTATCAGGATTTCTGAAACGGTGGTGAGACATTTTTGAACAATTAATAGTGTCACTGAGTACTAATGGGCATCTACAATGTCTTCACATCCATAAAAGTTCCACGGTAATGTCTGACGATATTGAGCTTCTCATACCGCCAGATTATGTGATGATTATGAAAAAAATGTTTAACGCACTTTCGATGATTGCTTTTCGCTGTGATTGAAATCCGGGAAAAACGTTTCTGTAATTAACCGTTTTGACGAACTGACATAAATGGTAGCTTGTGGTTAACTTGACTGCAAGTAGGTACAACAATATGAAAATATCTATTGTCCAGTATTTTTTACTCTTGATCATCCGCATACTTAACCCAGGGCAACAGCACCCTTCTTGTTTTTAGCCGCATGATAAGAGTATCGATAATACGTACGCTAAAGAGAAGTTAAACATCCAATGATGAACTCATTCGTGGAATACGCTCCTACTATTACTAGACAAAACCCAGCAGTCCCAATTGATACACTCAAGTAACGAACAATTCCCCACAGGGACAATGCAAGTTCGTGAGAAAAGTTCAAGTGCTGTCTCCGAACATTCTGCAATAAAGCTGCTACGGTTTCAGTATCACATGACTCGCAGTCTACCGCAAACACGGCTACGTTTTGGATCAAACAGCGTTCAAGCATCAACAATCTCCTGGATGTGACCTGCCGCGCACGCATGGTGGCATCAGGGGTTTCGAATTTTGACATTTGCAACGAGGTGCACACAGAAAAGAAGCTGGGAGCCACTAATATATCCAAGACACACTGGAAAACCAACCCTTTGTTTTGAACTTCACAAAACAAAAAATGACCTTGACATCAATCTCACAAGAACGCAAACAGTTGGTAAAATTTGCCGTGAGAAACGAGAACATTTGCCATTGTTTTCTGATTTTTTAACGGTTTTCATAGTAACTGTAAAAGCAATGTAATATTTGATATTACGAAAACTAAAAGGGCAGCACATGTCGATTCGCAGAAACGTTGAAATTTTCCGAAGGTAAGAGGCAGGCATTCAAATTCGAAAGTCCCTCAAACAATAAAGCTCGTCGTTGCTTGTGATAGACGTTGGCGATATTTAAAACACAACTTGTTCGGATAGAACACTCAGCACAAGACTAAGCTATTGTCAACTTTGTCACAGTGAAACACAGTTTTTCCCTGCGCATGCGTACATCTATGTACCAATGTGGGAACGGGAACATTGTGACATCAGTTTTTGTGCCGGCGGCTATACGGTTTCGCAAATAACGAGCAAATTATTTCCAAATTCAAGGCCTGTAGTCTAAGAGACTTTACAGTATTTCCATTCGGAGAAAGCCATCAAGACGTCAGAAATACAAACATATGGTTTAAATGTGCCTACCAAAGTCTTGAGGCATATACAAATTTTTCTGTCCATGCTTTTCCCAGAAAAAATTCCGCTTGATCTGATTCATATCGGTCGCCGAAGAATAATGACCGCAGAGTTTTCACGAGTTGAAAACGGGTTGAAGTTGGTTTTACAGAGTCATATACATAAATCTAACAACGCTGCACCATCAGAATGAAAAATTCCTGACGCCACGATCACAAGATCTTCAGTCCGTTCAGGCTTTCACTTACAAAATTCCCGACATGCAGGAAACGCTATGGCTACCGAGGAAGAGCCAGACAAGAAAAAAATGCTTGTAAGCCATGGTCCATTGGTCCAGGTTCCAACTTATTGTTGCGTTGGTGAATGCAAATTGGCAGTTGGTGTGCGTGCACTACAGTTCGAGTGGCTTTATCGTTGTTGCTGACGATTGGTAAAACAGTTAAAATTTCTCCGGGTTGAAGTCATTCCCACGCACGTGCGACAGTTACGTTATTACCAACGGCACACTAAATTGGAAGAGGAGTGCTGTTGTATAAAAATCGCAGTTGCTACTCTTGTTTCTAGGAGCTCAAAAAGTACAACAGTGTAAATACCAAGCAAAGACTAATGGTGAAACAGCGTAGAAACTTAGGGTGCGCATTTATGCAGCTAAGTGTATTCATAATTTCATTTTATCCTTACATTTCAGATCATTGGTGATAACGGTGGTTGGTGAGTTGCTTGAAATATCTGATGGCACGTATTAATTAGGAATTTGAAAAGCCAAACGGCAGAGTCTGCGTCTGAGGATATTGTAATATTCTGACTTTAACCGCAGTGACGAAAAAATGAGGTTGAAAACCGACTTTACAATTCTCATATTACTTAAGGTTTTGTAGCCTCGGCTCCAACCGAAACCTATGCAGCTGGGGTGGCATTTAATAAAAATCATTGACTGCATGTTTCAATCCTTATCAGATAAACTCCCTAGGATACAATGTTGAGTAAAATGTTAAAAAACGCTTTAAATATTTACCGTTTACCACGGTGCATTCTGAACATGCGAAAGTTTCATTTGGTGCTTTGCAACAGCATATTGGTCACTGCTTCTCCACACCCAAGATTCTGTAGTTGCACAACCACAGCCCTAAGTCACACTGTAATCTATGTGGGCTCGACGTGAGGTATGGACAATGCAGCCATAGATGTCAGAGGGCGTTTTTAAAGAAGACGAGAAAGGAACGGTAAGAAAAGAACGACAAAGTAGCAACATCCCTTTTTTAAAAGTAGCGTTCACCAATGGGTTACACCAACCAGCGATGGCGCATATCATTACAGCGGTTGGCTAAACTACACTCACAAGAACGATCATTAAGCGAAGGGGAAAAAAACACTACAACCGTGGAGAATGCGCACCAAGATGAGATCTTCGGTAAAAAAAAAAAAACACAATTCAATATACACGCCGGCATAATGTAGGAGACAAAAAACTGCGCGTGGCGTTAGTAGTGATCCCGTACGAAAACGAGACGTTACAGGTACGGAACTTACGAAAAGGTCATTAAAAGCGAATTATTTCGCGAAGAGTCCCATTAAAAACATATTTTTCAGGCTTGCAATTCCACTACAAACCATGTTCTAATCGGGNTTGTGACCTCAACTCGCCAGATCTGAAACCTGAAACCAATCAAGCATGNCAAAGAGCATCCTATATTTAGGCGTCAATGTAATCCTCGCTTGCAACGACACACACANCCTTCGTGTATAGGAGGGCCCAATCCTCATCCTAAATTTTATGCAGCATTTCTTCAACACTGCCTAAGTTGCCTGTAACATGGATAATAATCTTAGTTGGCGTGTTCAGCAGTAGTCCTGTGCTGTTTTGAGCAAAACTTCACAACGCTCAAGCGCCATGCTGCATTCCAATCATCACACAAGTACACCTTCAGTTACAAGGTCATGGTATAAACATGCGAAAAGAGTGGCCAATCTTGCCTTTACCCGTTGCTTGATACTTCTCGTAGACAGCCAAAACGCCGATGCCCAAAAGCGTGCCAAGATTACATGCTCTGATCAGCACAGGGTCGGCAACATTTTTTTGCAAAAGAGCCATTCTGCTTAATCTTCCAGCCGATATAACAGGTGAGGAGCCTCAAACGTTTAAACTGTTTTATTTTTCATGCGACTTCATAGGGGCATAGGTTAAATTAACTTAATTGTAAACAATAATCAAGTGCAAATATAAATTCCAAGTTTTGTCCAATCCAGAGAACCACTTTAGAGGAGCTAAAGAACCGCATGTTGCCGACTCCTTGATTAGCAGAACAAACCACAGGCATTATACTGCGGTCAAAGCCTGGTTGTTCTCAACGTAAGTCAAAACACAAGTTGATGAATGACACAGTTCTGTTTGCAGACACGCCCGATTACTGAAAATGCCTGTTATTTAACGCAGATTGCTTTGTGCTACAAGAATAAGCACCTGATCGGGAAGTCAATTGAAAAGAGGTGATGTTTGCCCTGAGAAGTAATCGCTCCAATGTGGCTTTAAATTCGTCATTGCTATCAGATGACTAGAGGTGGTGTTACAATTTTAAGTTCGTTCGTCCTATAATGACAAACATCAGCAGTTCCGATAATATTTCATCCTCCCTAAAAATTTAACTTGCAATCAACACCATCTTAAATGATTCAAAATCCTAGTTTAATTTTTAATTTTCAAATACGAGTCCAAATTCAAAGTACGAGTTTAAGTTTAAATTCCAAGCAAGGCGATTCATGAAGAAAACTTTAAATGGATTCTACTGCAAACGTTTCATCTTTTTAAGCGGCAGCACTCCCACATGAGAATGGTGACCTAATCAGGGGCCTCCAAACTTTTTGCCAGAGGGCCACATAAGCTATTACACAACAGTTCGAGGGTAGGACATCATAGGTAATGTAATTGTTTCCGTATATGTTACATTCTACCAAATCAACAAATTTTTCGTAATATATTATTTTCCACTATTGACAAAATGGCTTCGCGGGCCGTGGTTTGGAGGCCCTAGCCTAAATAAACACCCCCTGCTTCGTTTNTGTTCGCAAACAAAAGGTCGAACTCACTTTTCTTTGAGTTTCACTTTCCTCGCGTTTTTGCGTCACAAACTGATCATTTCTTAGNGATGTTTCTAAACAGGTATGCACTTTTTTTACCTACAGCATGACCGAACCTAATAACCTTGAATGCTTTTTATCAATATGAAACGAAATTGCAGACTGAGTTTGATTTCCGTTGATATTGATTAGACATTCAAGTACGCTTCAAAACTGCAGTTGATTCGAATTTACCGCCATAACATTTTCTGCCCTCAGCCATGATAAATATGAGCTTCTGGCAAAAAACAAAAGAAACACTTTAAGACCTTCAATGCATTGGGAACATTCAACACCGCAAGCAACTATTCTCCAACTTCATAGCGTCTTTGACATACGTTAACAGTTGATCAACAGCGCCCCCGGCCGATGTAAATTCCGACAAGCCTGACTACATTTCCTCGCCTAACTGCAGACTTGGATAACTAAATAAATCTAATTTTCTAATTCGACGAATTAAAGCGAATTGACGGTAATTCTAATTTTAATCTAATTACTGAAAGCTTCAGCGCTCCAATTTTAGTTCTAATCTAATTTCCGATTTTGCAAAAAATGCTAATTTGTCCAACGGTGTTTTTAAAGATGAAACGAGAATGCACCCTCGTGCACGGAAACTGCAACAAAATGGTCACAAGCGCCATTCCATCGCTCTAAAAACAAAAACAGCAAAAACTCGATCATTTCTTTTCTCACCAACCGTTGCGGTACAAACTTTGTGACCTTATCAGTGATTATTATATTACGTCACATTGCCTGTCCACTCACACGCAGAAGTCAAAATAGTCACCAGTTACTTGTGACAGTCAGTCAGCTGTGATCAGGGCACTGAAACGGGGGTGCATTACGGGGGCCCAGGTGCCCTCACATAACGGTATAATTAGTAATTTCATGATTTATCAAGATCGAATTGAAATCAATTTATTGCAGCTATTCGCACCCACATGAAGTTCAGAATGGTTTCCTATAATTTCTTTTAGGCCTATTAGTTTTGATGTCAACATCGTTTCTATACATGTAACTGCGAAAAGAATGACTATTATGGGTGCGCTCTTACACTTGAACTCAAGCAAACAGTGTTGAACTCGTGGTACGTCAAAACCATTGGCGTTTGTCCCTCCTTGGAAACTGCGACTAACAACTAAATTTTGTAGAAAACCTGACCAAAATTTTCTGGATAACCCTGACCGAGACCTCCTAAACTTGCTTGTTCAAACTTTGATATATGAGGAAAGAACGCTTCATGTTTTGATGGTGACCATGGGCGTCCGCAGAGGGAGACAAAACGGGCGTTTAGGGCTAAACCAAAATTTTCTAGAAAACTTGAAATCAGCAGCTCAATTCCGGTTAATTGATTTATATCTTCCAATGAAGGTTTATTAGCTGGTATGACACTCATACAGCTCAAGAGCCAGGTTCATTGTTCTGGCATCATGCAGTTGTGAGCTTGCAGTTCGCTCATGCTTGCTCCTTTATCTTCAGGGGCAGGTCAGAGTTGCCAGATTGGCCTTTCTTAGGCCAAATTTCAGAAATCTAGCTTCGTTTCAAGTTGGTTAGCCTGAAAAATTGCATTTGGCCTCTTTTTGGCGCTGTTTGCTATTGAAAATTTCATCTGGCAACCCTGGAGCAAATTGCCAAACTTGCGAGTGGGTGTTTTACTGTTGGTCTTTGTTGTGTAACAATCAGTGATGTAGTCGAGACCATCCCTTCGAGACCGAGACTTCATGAAAAACTCCGAGACCGAGACTTCAAAATTTGTGCATTTTGCCGAATTTTTTAAAAAATGTCGTCATCACTTCTGACTTGAACTTTTTTCAGATTTCTGGCATTTTTCCGACGTGTTTTGGTTGTGTCTTACCAGCAAATACAACAAACAAAAATTTTTGAATTATAGAAATTTTAATAAACCATTTCTTTGCAATATTCAAAGTCTCGAGACCTGAAACCTTCGAGACCGAGACTCGCAAAAATGGGTCTCGAGACCGAGACCAAGTCTCGAGACTCCATCACTGGTAACAATAACATGGAAACCAATCTTCTAATGTTAATGTCAAGTTACAACATTAGGCGTTTTGCCGCATTAGACTGTAGAACGTAGACAACTGGTACCACGCCTAATCATTTTTCACTAGATCTAATTAATTTTTCGGCTGCTCTAGTGATTTTTCACTGTAATCTAGCGATTTTTTGCAAGGCATATGTTGGATGTTCGAATGTCTTGTTTCTAACTTTTCGGCCAATTATTTTAGAAAAACAGTTGATTACACGATTCGTTGTGTGAAGATTTTCACGTACAGAAAAAACAAATTCTCTAATCTCAGTTTCTTATTGTTTTGATTTATGTGCTGTTAATTGCTGCAATGTTGGGTGTGACCTTATCTTCATTTCTTTGCAGGATCTGTACAGCAGAAATGTACTGATTTAAATGTTAGGTTATTTGATCTAAAATATTTGGTTAATGTTGTCGCTTTAAGCCCTTGATTGAATCCTGAAAGTTTCCGGGCTAAGATTTTCCATGCTTCAGCATGACCTGTTTTAATAAATTTGCAATTGGTCTTTAAAGTTTTTTAGGCGATAAAATACACAAATGTATGATTTCAAGCAAAACTGTTAACTTCAGAAATTTTAAATCTAGTGATTTGTTTCAGATGTAGTGAATATTTTTGTGAATCAGGTGATTTTTGCAAAAAAGGCTGTGGCAGTACTGACGCAGACATCTTAGCAGGAGGTAATGCAGCGAGACAGTGACTGCTGATAGCGGCAAGCAGTGACGCCGGAGAGCGGTGGCCTTCCTCTGACCTTTCAAAAGAGGGACAACATGGCAATGGTGTCTTTTTCATAACAGCATCGTAGGTAATTTCATGGTTTATCAAGATCGAATTGAAACAAGTTTTCTATTAATTACTAACGATTTTTTTGTTTTTCATAAGTTTCCATTTCCCTCAACATTTTTACTGCCCCCTCTGCCCTAGCGATGTTCCAGCGTACCGGGCTGCGATGTTTTAGGGCAGATGGTCTTCAAACCACAGCCCGTGAAGACGTTTTGTCAACAATGAAATTTTTTTTTACGAAAAAGTTGTTGATTTGGTAGAATGTAACATATCCCGAAACAATCACATTACGCAAGATGTCCGGCCCTTGTGAAAGCTTATGTGGACCTCAGACAAAAATGTTCGGAGATTCGTGTTTCAGAGTACTGGAAACGGCAGCATCGTTTCCCTTATCTCAAGGCTGCTGCTCGAGAACTTCTGGGTATGACAGTGACATCGGCTCCGTGGGAACGAGTCTTTAGCCATGCGGACGATTAGTACAGCGAGAAACGCGTCAAGCTTGCCGTACGAATCTTTGCTATTCTCATGCTTATGAGAATGAATCCACATTTGGGCATGAACTGAACTTGGATTAAAGCCGCTTTGATTTATGTAAATGCAATTCTAATTCTCATTTTAGTTCAATTTATGTTTTTCGAAATGCAGCTAGTTTTAATTCTAATCTAATTTGTGAAAGCTGAGTTAGCTCTAATTTTAATTATAATCTAATTTAGAAAAGCTAATAAAATTCTAGTTGTCCAAGTCTGCTTAACTGGATTACTTTGTACAAGAAGAACGCAATTGAAGACACCTTGTTGGCTACGATAGGCTACAGCGGTGCAGACTTTCACGCAAACCAACTTTTTTGTATGCATAATTTTTTTAAATGATATTCTTTTGAGAAAACTTGTTGCGAGAAATGTGCTTTTTGCCGTCTTAAACTTTTTTGCGACAGAAATGTTTTCAACCTTTTCCGTTAACTTTTTGTGTTTTGTTTATGAAAGAGCATGATTTTTCAGAAAGCTTTTATTTTGCTCACTTCACAGCAACGAGTCGACATAATTGAATTCTTCAATACACAATATCTTTTCACAGATTTTGCTGCAGTCAACAATTGAAAAAAACCTTTTCGGTGCTGCGTGAGATGTGTACATTGCAGTCGTTCTCAAGATTTTCGACCTGGACTAACTTTCCTAACAGCAAAAGCCTTCGCAGATTTTAGTCAAATAATTTAGCATAAAAAGAGTGAAAAATCAAGTACTGGCGTCTCTCCATCAGTATGCGGTCCATTGCTATTTATAAGCAAGGAGTCTGCAGACTCATCAAAACATCCAGGCGGATTGAACCGAGTCTGCAGACTCGGATTATTTTCAGTTAGAAGTATAGCTATTTGCTGCGCAGACCGTATCATGACGCTAGCCCTTATTCAAGGTTGTCTTGCAGGCTGTAGGCCTTTTGACTGTCTGGCAAGAACTTAATAAAACGCAGTATTGCATCATCCACGACTTGATTTATCGGAACTCTATGAATTCTCTAATAACACTGCGTTTCTTCACACCTGAATTGAATATTGGGTAATCCGATGCTTTTCATAGCGCTTCTATTTTTGTAAAAGTTTTTGTGCTGACCTACTTTCGTACATCAGCAGTGATAACATGCTGGCATACTACCAATATCTCTTTTTACTGCTACTGCTGATAGTATTGCTAACTTACGAGACGTACAGCATAAACGATGTTAAATACGACTAACGACTTCAACCCTAGTTTAACGATCTCTGCACAGAGCCAAATGACTTGCAGCGATGCAACTGTTGATCATCATTAGTGACAGACGCTAAGCGCAACGTTTAATAATTTCGACAGTTTGCACGGCAGCGCAGCCAGAATGAGGCCCAAGAAGCCATGGTTCCACCCCAAAACAAACTTGCTAAGATTTTTACTGGTGCTTTATATCAATTTTCAACTGTTAGAAAATAAACGAAAGGAATAGTCGTACTCAAGACGACTTCAGTGACTGACGAGGTCATTGACTGGCCCTTCCCGAACAAAATTCTTGGCTGCGCTACTGTTGCACGGGTTTAAGAAAAACAGTTTCAGTTGTTCCATGGTTTTCACGTTTGCTTGTGAAAACTGTTGTGCATCTTAAATTATCTTACTGTGCGCAATGCCCGTGGTGTAGCTTGTCCAGCTTGTCATCCACGACAAGGTCAAAAATACCTTGACAGTATTGCAATCAAATAACCAGGCAGGGAGAGGAAAGAGCGTTCCCCTCGGGTTTTTTAATATACAGTATAATATGCTTTTAATCGCTTCCCCAAATGTCATTTTTCCTTCAACTGACTATCGACAACGAAACCCTGTAGTTTGTCCCTCCATGCCTGCCTGGATAAATCTAACATTTCTTATAGGCCGGGCTTGAAAAAATATAAATTTCACTGGAAACTTACCGAGATTTTCCGTGGGTAGCAAGTTGAAGACGATCGTCCCTTTACGTCACAAAAGAAATTTGTGTTCTGGAAAACGTTGCGCTCAAGAGTCCAACTATCACGCGTTCACACGGATCAACTTGGATCGATTCAGCCTACTAGTATCGATCACAAACAGTTGCATCGCCGCAGTGTACCACGCTATCGCTCAGTATACGCAAAAACGAGATACTGGAGTGCATAAGCGGCAAATCTTCGCCGCGAAGTTGCAAATTCTCGCGTCGAATGCTTGTTTAACCCGCGTCTAAAATTTGTTTTTTTGTAGGCACTCTTTACTATTGATTGCTGTGTGTATGTTACAGTAGGCAATTTTAATTAGAACAAACACAACATTTGTTAATAATAATGTACAACATTGACGGTGTAGAGAGCTTCTAGAAATTAGTCAGCGAAGATGGGTTTCCTAAACTGAAAGATTTCGCATTAAACATGCGCTCGACGTTTGGAAGCACATATGTGTGTGAGAGTACATTTTCTACGATGAAACAAATCTAAAAACCGAAATCGAATAGCAGACGAAACACTGGACCATAGTCTCAGACTTGCTACCACTAACATATTGGCATTGTTAAACGAACGATAGTGTCAAAGAAGCCTCAACCACAGGCAGTCAGGCATCGCACTGATAAGAGATTTGTAATAAATTGTTTATTGCCATTTTCTAATAATTTCAATGACACATTCATTTGACTAACCTATTTTCCCTTTTTAATTTTAAATCTTGTGTGTCTTTTGTTTTATGCACTATTTGATTAGAAGTGGCCCAGGAGTTGTCACGTTTTCGTAAAATGGCCCGTAGGTCAAATGTAGTTGTACCACGTTGATATAGACCAGTGATGGCGAACCTTGTGCAGACCGAGTGCCCAAACGGCAACCGTAAACTCACTGATGTATTCCGGAAATTTAACCCGAATGGGCCAACTGAGGTTTTGTGCTATGAATTAACATAACACGAAAAAATAACGTATGAATTAACATCTTTTGTCTTAAAAGATTTGCACAATAACAAAGCTCCAACACTTTCAGTACATAATGCTTTCGCACTGTGTTCAATCACTCCAAATGACTATGTACAGGCCTCTTGGAACGATCTTCAATTTTCTTTTTTTGCTTTTTTCGCTACGCTCATTTTTTGGTGTTTAAAACTTGGAGTCTACAAAAACACATATAATTTTAAAAAAATGAAGCACCCAGTTTAAAGCTATTCCTATGCAAAAGTAGCTACCACAAAAAAATAGATATTCCCTGAATTAACAATCTACTGCAACGATTCTCAAAAATTCGTCCAATCCCCTTTTAGGCATAAAGTCATCTAGGCAAGATGCCATCACCGCATCCTCTGACGAGGAGTTCTGCAGGTTAATTACATGCTGGAAAATTGTGCTCACTGTGTACACGCTGGACAGTCGTTAGTAAACTGAAGATGGTACGCATTACCACCACATAAATTTATAGTTTTGTTTAATCAGCAGATTTAAAGAGATAAATTCTTACGCGTTTACTTCAAGTTTCACTCATCAGCAACAAAGAACTCTAATGTTGCTATTCTCTCCAATGCTACTGTTCGGAAGCTTCATCTTTGTTTGATAATCATTGGTTATTGTGATGTAATAATGTGAAAATGTCCTTGCTTGCCTCTTCCACAGGTTACATTAGCTTAATGTTGGTAGTAGGCTTTACCATTAACTGAAAATGCTCTAAGAGTAAAGCGAAACATTTGGAATAACTGCTTGCCAGTGTTCTGGCTCTACTCTACGTTCGTAGAAACAAAGAAGGTCCATAGTCACTAATTTCCCGCCCAAAACCAAAATAGTGTTATAACTAGCGGTAATGTTACCAAAGGGGAAAATCTCTGAAGTTACATGCTGGGTAAGTGGGTGTGCCTGATTGAGCACTGGGACATTAACTACTTCTCCTTGCCTTAGCAGTGTAATTTCAGGTGGCTGTCCCGACCTTGGAAGCAGCCTGGCCCCGCGTCCCTTTACCTTTCTGATAACGAACTCTGCACTGGAGCAACGATGTGCGTGCCGACAGAGAGGGCTAAGTGCCACCTCTGGCACGCGTGCCATAAGTTCGCCACCAGACTACAGAATAGTGTTATGGCGGGTTTCAATACTATTATGGTAGAAATGACCGAAATGTCTCAGCGAAAAAAAACGGCTTACCTGAAGCTTCGCAATGATCGCCGGCATTTGGAAACCCTTAACACAGTGCTGGTTTTTGTCATAGACCAAAACGTTTTCAAAATGACCGAAAAAAATTAAATCATTTCGGTCAGAATGTCTGAAAATATAGGCTGATGAACACTGTATGGCGAGTTTTGATACAACTGTGAGACAACTGACCGTAATGTTTCAGTGACCAAAATGTCTCAGCAATAATGACCGAAATGTTTCAGCGAAAAAAAACCCAGATCTGACGACCAACCAAATCACAGTTCGTAGACTAATTAGAGGCTTCTGGACGACAAACTGAAGATTTCCATTGGATAATAAATTTTAATAATCTCTTATGCAAGGTTTGCAGCATTATCTTTAGCAAATGTTGTAGCCCTAATTATGAAGATTTTTGTGCTGCCTACACCGAATAATACCGTCAACTCTGCTTTCTAATGCAATGAAGTTCGCTCGCATACACGATTACACGCACGTAGTTCTAGAAGGTGTTGGCCTTATTGCCCCATAACTACATGTACCATAGCGGCTGCTTTTTTTCGCTGAAATATTTCGGTCATTCGGTGCTGAGACATTTTGGTCACTGAAATATTTCGGTCATTTGTCTCGCAGTTGTATTAAAACTTGCCATAACAGTGTTTCTAGCCTGTATTTTCCAGGGTTGATTGATTTAAGGATTTAAATCAAGATTTAAATCAAGCAATAAAAATCATGATTTAAATCAAAGAATAAAAATAAAAAATCCTGTCATTTTAGAGCTTTTTGTGATGTGTATGACACATTTAATTACCATTCTAATAGGTTTTCACATAGCCCATACAGTATTAGTGTAGAAGGCAAAGAGTTCTTATGACGACACATGTTAAAACCACTTGAAGTTTTATCAATCATAGCAACTGTGAGGTCACAGATT
>JGI24158J21664_10003379_pt1 | contig 19969 bp, 4 predicted proteins | sample Ectturendosymbi3_FD_21664 | JGI IMG/M metagenome (IMG submission 21664) | reverse complement strand
CTCGCAAACCATCCGTCGAGCTAAGATGGCAGCAAGGCTAAATCCCGTTTTACTTCAAATGGCTGAACTACTCAAAGGCAGCGCAGACCAAAAGAAGGACCTCTCAGTCCATGGTCGGAAAGCGAACTGATTTTGGTAGCCAAAATCAGTCTTTTTATAGTCGATTTTAGTGGAATTTCCCTAATCAGTATTATTTGATTGGTCTTGCCTAATAGGGTGTTTTTTCATGGGTTTTTTTGTCATGCTCATTACACGCCTCATTGGGGAAGTCTTTTTCTTCTCTGTACTTTTCCATGACATCATTGTTCTGTGTCTTTCTCAGCTTTTCCTTGTTTTTCGTTCTTTGCTTTTATAAATCAAATTTTTATTTGATTTAATTTGCGTACAGCTTATCTTTTGATTTCCGAGTATTTCATCTGAAGTTTTTATCGTTTTGTACAAACGTGGTATTTTGCTTGTCACGTTTTTCGTGCTCGACTGGTTACAGTCTTTTTGTTGCCTTTGACCAGGCTTACATTTGTCGTTGATTGTTTAAGTTTTTGTTTTCTTTTTATGAAAACAGCATTTAATATGTACAGACCAAAATGTGTCTGCTACACAGCTGCACTGTAACAAAAAACGTTGTTTTCGGGTATAGCTGCAGGTACACGGTTTATCACACCCACAATAACAACCACCTTGACCAAAACATTGGCATAATCTGGTGCAAACGTAGGATATTAGTAAACGATAATACTGCGGAGTATAATGTTTCTCAAGAAAAAAGAAACTATCACGAACTATCCATAATGGCGCTATAGGCATGGCAAGCCGGCTTGTAGGCTTCTTGAAACAAGCCAAGAATCGCGTGAGTGATTCATCTCTTTGAGGCAAAGCCATCGCGTGCTAATTTCCTCACCGTTGTCGCATTCTCAAAAAGAGTGTGAGACTAATCCGAGCAGAGAAGAATATAACGCAGCTGTGTTTGCAAATAGAATTAGCTGAAAAAAATCACAATCACTTCACTCATAGAAGTTACCGCGGTGAGCACAATAAATCTACGTCACGAAAGAATAACATCGTTACCAGTGCTCCTAATGCTATAAAAAAGTTTTGTATGCAGGCCCGAAATATTTTGACAAACTTAAGCCCGAGCCCGGCCCGATCCGAAAATTCCGGCCTGACTTACAACACTGCACCATGTCAAAAGTTTCATTCTAAGAGTGCTACTGTACTTCCATAACGACACGAAAATATATTTGAGATCAAATCAAAATGCACAACGGTGAATTGGCAAAAAAGTACCAATCTTCACCTTTAACACGAAAAGAATGTCCAACAAAACTAGGTGCGATGTACTTGCAAAGCAAATGTTTCGCACTTGGATGAAAACGTTGCTGCATTGTTGGTTTGGTTCAACTCAAGTAAATGAGATGACTTACGAACCAATGCATTCAGCACAAATACAAAGTGTAAGAGTCACGGAAAAAATACCTTTATTATGTGTTGGTCACCATTGTCGCGACATAAATGTATATTTTATCCTTATTTCCGAGTCAAGTCCCTGCATTTTGAGCTATAGGTCAATATACAGCTAGGTAAATACTGTAGGCTACTTCTTCAACGTTTTCATTGAAATCCTGTTCACTAATAGTTGAAGACAGTCTTTTGCAAAACTGCCCATCCCAAAACTAAGTCTCCACAATAGTCTCCACAAAACTGCTTTTTTGTCTTCGCCAAAAGCTTAGCAGAGATTTTCCTGAAAATCTAACTTTCTAACATAGACACTAGCATCATTAAATTATACGCTGTCTGTTTCTGAATACGTGACAACCAACGTTAAAGCAAAGCCCGTTAAATTTCTGCACGAAACAAATACTGGCTGTACTGTGGTCTCACATGTGCAGCTTTAACACTCTTACTGTTACAAGAAAATAACCTTTCTAGCAGTATACCACACAGGGTAAAATGTCGGACAAAAGCAGTTAACCATCTTTCACGGTCACTAGAAACTTAAAAAATTCTAAAAATTATTTTATCGAAGCTAAAATTATAAACTAACAGAATCAGTGATACCACATCACTCTGTTTCAACATGAACTTGGCTATGTGTAACCTAACCACCTATCATGAAAAGCTCTTCACACAAAACCTGACAAACATCACTTTTAGAGAAAAAAGTGGGGAGAGATTGCATATTATATCCCCCCCACCTGAAAAAGTGGGGGGACACGTCTTGCGTGTCCCCCACAAAATTGCGCCCATGCGTAAACCTGTCTACTTTATCATGTGTCGTTTTCGCTGCAAGCGCATATATTGATGTAGGCTATGCATAAAGCATACAGAAAACCATTGCAGAGCATGAACCTCATTTGCAAAAGTGCTGCGTACCGACAGCATCAAAACTATGAATTGTTTAAAAGTTGTCTTACTGACCATGAAGGTTAGCATGATGGTAATTTGAAGTCCAATACGTTCTCCGCTGTCAGGTGGAAGGTAAAATCCAAGCAAGGAAATTGTTGTGAGCAGCAAAGCTGGAAATAACATGCTCTGTTGAATAAAACGCAAATTGAGAATGTTAAAACAACATCATCCGTAAAGTGTTGGGTCAGACGAAACCCATTGTTGTTGTTTACCTGCATATAAAGAGATGAATTTCTTCGAAACACTAGCTTGAATTGTATTTCTGACCTGAACAAAAGTACGGAAGGCATAGATCAAATTTATTGTGTGAGAAAGACCGTTTTGCTATCACTTCAAAGTTTCTTATTCATAAGGCTGTGATAGATTTTAAATGCGTCGAAAAACTGTAAAACCATGGTAGGCAAATTGAGAAAGGTTTCATTACCAATATAATTCGCTTGATCTAATTGGTGCTGCATCTTCAACCAATGTTTGCGAATCCATGGCCAAATACTCTTCTTCTTTTAATTTCTGAAGCCCATCTTTCAGGTCACCGTTGTCTAGATTTAGGACTGTAGCATAGCTGTGTGACTGCACAAATTCATGAATAATAGAGAAAAAAGGTATTTATTTCATGCTACTTCGACATCCGGAATTTGTGAGGACATATGCTATTTGTCCAGCCCAACTTTTTTACTCATCAACTACAAATTTACGTAATAGGAAGTACTTTTATCTAAAATTGGAAAATGTTATTAAACTTCCTTTTGCTTTCGTAAAAACTCCAAGCAAATACAGAAAAATCCATTCATACAGTTTTACACTGCAAATTTTGAGAAACTTTTGTAAAAATCAATTCATCATACAGCGAATATCGTTTTGCTTTTATCAAATTTTTCACAATTTTGCTCAGGAAACAGCTTTTTTTGAAATTTTATTGAGGCAACTTCCTCAAGACCAATATCTGATATGGTTGTGGCTTAGTGCCTATCTAGCAAGAAAGCGATGAAATAATCAGGAGATATCTACAGTACTTGCAAAACCTGCCTTAGCCTGGTCAAGATACAACAAAATTTCAGCAAAAATTCCTAAGCTGTGATAACTTTTAAAATAAATAGAAAAAAATGCAACTTTGCTAAAAAATCTTGTGTATTGCAAGCAAAAAGTCTTGCCTTTTAATATTGAAAAATTTAGTAAAATACAAATTGTCATTAATTTGTTACGGAATTGCAATAACCAATTAAAGAAAACTTTTTTTCCGGTGGTAATCTATCTTGAACTATTCATTTTGACTTCAAATCATTTATTCATTCACCTGCTGGCAATGACTACATCAGGCTGCATCGCTCTAAGAGTCTAAGACTTGCAGTTTATTTTGTTGAAAACTACTGGAATCCTGCGTACACTGTAAATTGATTGAAACAAAATTCTTTTATTGGTATTGGGTAATAGTAAATTGGAGGTTTACAAACCAGTAGCGTAGCCAGCCCAGAATTTTTGCTGGCAAATATTTTAACTTTAAGCGAGCAACAGTATTTTTTGGGGCACTATCTCTCAAAGCACAAAATGACAAGATATGCTAGAAATTTTTGGGGGCCTTCTTGTCCCCCTGGCTACGCCTATGCTACAAACCCAGTTTTTCTAAGTAAGACGATTCTTTTTCAAGATGAGAAGAATACCTTTTTATATTTTACATTGTTTGAGTTCATGCACAAGAAAAGACCACATTTGCTTGTAATTTTTTCCTGAACTTGTTTTCGCGCTTTGAAATCATGATTCTTATTTTCAAAGCGTAAACTGTTTTGAGACTTCCTCCTATGAAATGCTTTTTTACTTAATTTTGCTCTTTGATCATTTATTCGCGACTGGAGCATGTCGCGGGGATTTTTAATAACACAGTCACGCACACACAGTAAAAACTACAGCAAATAACGTGGAAATGGCACTACATGAGTGTACCGATACTAACAAATTCATCTTTTTAAATGTTATGGCTTTAATTAATGAATGATGACTTCGCTGAAAGGCTGCCTGTAAAACTTTTGCATATTACAGGTGTTTTGCTGCGGTCACTATAATTGATAGATCGAATCTTTTGATTTTTCCTTAATGAATCAGAACAAGATGCTTGACAACCATCTAAAATTCAGAAAAGTGACTAACCTTAGATATAATGAGCATAAATTGCGGGTCGAATGTGATTCACAAGAAATTGTTTTGAAGCCGATATTTTTCAGGTTTAGAAGCACAGTAATTAATTATACCTTTTATTCGCTGTTAGGGATGTTGTCTGCGGTGTGACCGGGAATTTTATTACTTTGGAGGAAAGTGTTTGGCTAATCCTATGTCATAACGACATCACTTACGTTTCGTTGCAAGCGTTAGTGAAAACTCATATTAAAACTTTCTGTGTGAATACTATGAACAAACGCATGAGCTAACCACGTAATGTAGTGCGTGAAGCAGGGTTGGATCCAGCCAGTAAAGTTAAGGGGGGGCGGTGGAGTTTTCAGTAATATTTGGTAGTCAAGGTTCATTACGGTTTCACTACTGCAAGAGAGATGAAGATTACTAAACAACACTTCTGTGACAAAACAGTGAACGGAAAAATGGTTTAAATCGCGAATACTATTTTCCAAATTGTACAAAATCATGGTTAATAAAGTTACTTTCATAAGTTCTACGGGGGGTGATTGGAGCAATCGCCCCCCCCCTGGATCCGCCCCTGGCGTGAATTAGTGCGCGATTTAAACACATAGGTATTTGTGATAAAACGTTGTTTTAGGTTTTTCCTACTTGAAAAATTTGTTAAGATTTTTTTCTTGCCGATGCAGTCCATACTTATAATATATATCTTTTTATGCAATACATTTGCGCGTACTTAACAAGTGTAGTTATAAAGCGTTGTGGAAGAGGATTGTCACACTTCAGACAACATGAAAATCTAGCAACAACAATGAACACATGGGGATACCGTAAAGACAGCCTGATAACGATACTACGGGAGCAAATAAGCTGAAGTTCAGGGTTTTTTTAAGGTGTTTTAGGGAAGCGATTCGGGTCTCTAGAATTGAAAATCGGGTCCCTAGAATCAGAGAAAATTATCAAGGGAAATATCTGTGAAATGTAGATGGAAATTTTTCGTGTCCCTGCAGGTCCATACCGGGTACTTAATATTTTCCCTAAAGAAACCCTGCTGTAGTTCTATGAAGAATAGCTAAACTGCAGTACTTCTGTGGATTATCTTAAGCACAAAATACATTTTGTCAGTTGTTCGTACGATTAACCCACGGTTGAAAAGATTTGTATTTGCTGCTAGTTATTATTAGGAATGTGAAAGGACATCATTCTAAGTGAAAAATTTCTGAAACAAAACGCGTGGTTGAAACTTAACAAATCAAACAGTAGGCCATTTCTTATCTTGAACGCCATCTGTTACCTGTTTGGTAGCATTTATTACATCCAACACCCACTCTCCACTTTTGACGAAATACATTTCTATATCACGTTGCAAGGCGACCTGTGACCGGTGAGTTCTAAGATCGAGGATATTGGTAGATAACGTCCACGACACAAAAGTCATGGTGCACGTCTATAAAAATAGCTGGTTCTGGTTAACAAGATAGTTTCTACAACAATCAACCAGCACCGATTGGCAGTGAATGAACGGTTGACCTTTGCAAAACATAAAATGTCTGCCACACTCACACATTTTCCTCATGCAGTGAAATTCTAAAATGCTGAAAGTATCTTACCTCGTCAATATAATTTTAAAATATTCTTCGGAGTATTAAAATACAATGTTTTTGTGTACTGATTAAAACTATATTTTGAAAACATTATGCTTTTGTGACAAAGATAAAGCCTGCTGCTGAGTCAAGTTGTTCACAATTAAGGATGTGCTTAATGGACACTTGCATCAGGCCATCAGAAAATTTTCAAAAATTTGCACATTCTAACTCATGACATATTGTCTCACACATTCATCGCAGTTGACTGAAATGCATTTCATAACTTTTTTGTCCTTACTGGTTGAAGTAGTACCGTTGCACGTATCTATTAATTGAGGCTTTCCAACCCAGGTAATTCATGAACCTCAATATTTTTATCTGTGAATTTGCTACATTGATTCAATACAGTTGGATTTAGCGTATTTATATCTCTTTGTGAGTTGATGGATGTAGGAACATTGTTTCCCATGCATTTTTTGCTTTTCATTTATCAGGATTAGTGGCACCAAATTAAGATCATGTGTATGGCACTCGTAGTGATTTATGTGACTGTGACATGAAGCATATCTAGTGATTTTTGCAATGAACCAATTGAACAAAAATGCGACATTTTTTCCTCAAACGGTAAAAGATGATTTTTTTGTTGTAAACTGGACCGAATGTTAACTTTTCACGGTTTTGATCATTTTAGTTTGCAGTTGAACTCAAGCTATGGAATAAGCATACTGTAATACGCGTTGAGAATAAAAGATGGAAATATATCTAAATGATTTAAATATAGATTTGTATCTAAATGAGGCTTTATCCCTACACTTTGCATGCTTTCTTTTAAACAAGCCAGTTTTATACCATAATGCTAAAAAGTAAGTTATTGTATGCTATAATTCAGTAATGACCACAAGAAGTTTTGAAAAACTTGTTTGGATAAAATGGTCCCTCTTGCTGCATCCGAGAAATTTAAGGTTTTGTGTATAGTCTAAGCCATTGTAAGCTAGTAGAAAAATATTATTTTTCTCTAAAGCACTCTGTATTTTGACACAATGCATGCAGCTTAGAAAATTCAAGCGTAGGTTAGTAACTATATGCAAACACTTCCATTTGATCTTCCAACAAACTTTGAAACAGTTTTCTCACTAGAAACTGAAAAAACGTGAATGTCAACAAATATAGCCCAGGTGTTTGCAACATTTTTAAACTTTTTTCCAGATATCCAACAAACAAACAAAAGAGCTTTTTCACATGTTTGAAACATAAAATTTCATCAAAGCCGTTGAAGATAAAGTATTAACAACATGTATTAAGTTGTTGCTTTAGAATAATCAAGATGTCGGCTTCATGTTGCCTTTAAAATATTCAAAGTTATTTGTTAATGCAATATTTACGGTAAACTGTTGACAAGCAACTTGGAGATTTTTTGTACACACAATGTCCGAGCATTCATTTACTGTTGTTGCTTTTCAAAGCTTACAAAAATTTTATAAATGTTCTCAAAACGACAAGTTAGGTGCCTTGAATCGCACATACCGTCTTTTAGCGTAAGTTCCATAAAAAGAAGGTGCTTTTGAAGATTTAAACATGTTAAACAAACAAAGTCCACTGAGCTGTGCCACTGAGCGCGTAAACGTTGTGGATTAGCCTGTTTTACTGGTTTTATGAAGAATGATAATAGTACGAACAGGCCCCTAGCCACGGGGGAACTCGGAGACTGAGCCCCACAAATTTGTTTTGTGCCTCAACAAATTTTGTTGTGCCCAGAAAAAATTGTTTTAAATTTATAATAAAAAAAAACCTTGCCGCTTAAAAATGTTAAAACCTGACTAGGGGTCTGATTCTGAACATGGTTATCGCACTGTGTTGTTGGCCGAATCACTTAACCATTACATTTACTAAACCTTGCATAAACGAATGCGCAGGTTGAAAAGACTTAAATCATCACAAAATATTTATTCAGTACAGAAACAGAGAGGTATTCTATAGACTTTTAAGTATGTTGCTTACAATTTTTTTCATTATTACATTATTTCATTATTTATTCCAGCTGTCTAACAACTCCAGTAAGTAGACAGAGAAGGATGTGGTTCAAAAATGTTATGCTGACTAAGACCACATCAACAAAACTTTATAAAATCTCATTTATCGATTGCTACCTGACGGTTTTCATTAACGTGTAATGTTTTACATTGCTTTTTGCAGATATAAAGCGTAATACAGCGTCGTTAAGTGGATTTTAGTTCCTTGGAAAGCCAAAAGCAATGAATGACAGTTTTTAAACGTTTGTTGCATAAGTTTCACTTTAGATCCGTAGTTGGTCTGTTTTCATTAATATGATTTTAAGTATGTTTTATTTTGTCAAAGGTGATAACTTGCAAAACTTGAAATGCATTGGATGTTTTCATTATGGCGTGGTGTAAATGTTGCACTTAGTGTTGTGGGTGCTTGAAAACTAAAACACAGTATTTAAACACGGCATGGTGATCTCTTGAATCTCATAGCGTTAATCTCTTAGGTTAGAACAACTGCTTCAAGTTGAATATTAAAATTGCGAAACAGATTCACGACATAAAAATACAAGATTTTAACAGTACTGGTAAAATTTTTCAGAATAAATGTTATCGCATAAAATATTGCTTGCATGTTTGTTTTTATAACTTTGTTCAATTTTCTTCACGCCTATGTATAAATGGTTGCTCTAGGTCATAGGTACTCAAAGTGCTCCGTACGGAGCTCCAGGGCTCCGCGAGAGAAACCTCGGGGCTCCGCGAGCTGTTCGTTTACTTATTATATTTTTTTAGAAAATTTATTGTGGGACTCCGTAAATTATGGTCAATCTCTTCATGGGCTTCATAACACCAAAAGTTTGAGAACCCCTGCTCTAGGTTACAGATATTGGTAACTTGATGATGATTTTTTAAAAATTTGATGGGAAGGAATTAGGAAGTTAATACCATTCCTGCAGCTTGTTAGATTTTTTGCTGCATGTTTGATGCCCTGTAGATAAAGGTTATGAGCTTGCACTATAATATCCAATCCAAACAGTTTTTTAAGTTCCGCAAAAGATTTGTTGAGCATTTGAAAGCACTTGAGTATTTGTCTGTACATCTTGCCCTTTTGTGATTGCAGGAAGCTTTCTGCTTTCTTCTTGGCTGTCGTTTTAAATGCTGACTAAAAATTTTGATAAGTTTACCCTAACTGCTCACATGCAGGAACTCCTCGATAAAACACATCAACTTTGATTTAAATTAACAAAAGAGAAAAATTAAACGTATAGAGAAATTCAGACTAGCTGAGAATATACAGACCTTTGAACAACAGCAAACGTGCGTTTTTCGTCAAAATCACCTGAAAATCGAATGGAAAATGTGCAATGTCAACACTGCACGTAGTTTCGTACGATGTTGGTTCGAAAAATGTCACAGTTCCGTTGCTGGAAACTTTAACGTATGGGAGACGGGGACTGTAATCTCGCACGCCAATTTCTTCCATGCAGACTATGTCTGGGACCCATAACTCTGCAGCTGGGATTTGGACTATAATAGAATGAAAGTATTTTAACAGAGGCTCTAACCAAAACAAATGTTTCGTTATAAATTTTCCTGGATTTCAAGTCTACTCGTAGCCCAAAGTTCGAACCCACTTCTAGTACCAAGCTTCTGAATTCAACTCCCGTATAGTTCTATAAAATGTTTCAAAATGTTTGACGTTCAAGACAACTATAGGTTGACTAACATGTCACCGAATCACAGTTCTGTGTCAAAACAACCAAGGAAATGGACACAGTTACAAAGTTATTGCTATGTCTTAGTTTTTGAACAGTGGAATCGACTTGAACTCTGCGATAATACACTGGAAGGAATCCATGTCTCAGCGCAAGCCTTCAACTGTGAAATGCTTGACACTGATAAATTATTCACTGACGCTTGACACTAATAAATCATACACAAATTGATAAGGTATTTGAAAACAAGGTGAAGTTTGAGCGCGAATTTAATTTACCCACATAACCTGCCTAACAACTGCATTTCCAGCTTGAAGTCACTGATACCCTTGTGGTCGTTGGTAGCAGACTACTATTGAACCAGAGCTGTAAGTCGGGCCGGACTTTTCGGATCGGGCCGGGTTCGGACTTACGTTTGTCAAAATGTTTCGGGTCGATTTCGGGCCCGCATACAGAACTTCTTTATAACATTCAGAGTAATGTTTTTTTGTAACGTAGCTTTGTTGGGTTCATCGTGGTGACTTCTGTGAGTGAGGTGATTGTAATTTTTATTCATCTTATTCTATTTGCAAGCACAGCTGCGTTCTTTTGTTCTTTGCTCGGATGAGTCTCCCACCCTTTTTGAGAAGGTGAGAGCAGTAAGGAACTTAGCACGGGATGGCCTTGCTTCGAAAAGAACAATCACTTACGCGTTTGTTGGCTTGTTTTAAGCAACGATGTCCTACAAATTGGCTTTTTGTGCCTATAGGGCTATCCTAGACAGTTTCGTGTACGCCTAGCTCCATCGTGGATAGTTTATTTTTATCTTGAGAAACATTGCATACCGTAGTATTATCGTTGACTAACAAACTAAGTTTGTGCTTGTTTAAAGCGATGTTCTGGTCAAGGTGATTATTATTTTGGGTGTGATAAAACCGTGTACCTGCAACTATACCCCTACACTACTTTTTGTGATACCCCGCAGTTGCGCATATATTGACTCACTCGGTAAATTTAGCTTTCGGGTCTAAATCGGGCTTCAAAAATAAACGTCGGGCTCGAGCTGGGTTCGGGCTGCAAAATGAGACTCGTTTACAACTTTGTATTGAACAAGCTGCGTGATTTTGGCATGGTTGCTCGTCTTTGTTTATTTTAAAGAAATCTTCTTAGCGAGATTGACAGATAGTAAGCCTAACGATGAAGTACTGAAACGACAAAGCACAACGAAAGTTTTAGAAAACATTAAACAAATCTGTTAATTTGTTCATTTTCCCTCTATCTTTTCCTCCCAGGAGGGTCGCGAGGGCAGCCGCGCCGGATTTAGGGGGTCAAGGGTCCCAGGCCCCCCCACCGAAAAGGGGCACCCCACCATGTTTGTGTGTTTAGCCATATGTAGGCTACGGCATGTGCGTGCCACGTAGTCATTTTTATTAGCGAGGAAAGTTTGTTTGTAGACGCTATTAAATTATATCGGTCGTCCAGACAGCAGTACTGTATTTCACTTGTACATTATTTGACATTGTGACGAAATAACTATTACACGTATTGTTTTTCTGAAAGTCGGTCAGGGACCTGAATTTAGTGAGTGCAAAGTCAAGTCACGTAGAACACATTAGCTTTCGTCTCTACTCGTTACTGGTAGATTTTGGGTCTGCCTTTCTTAGATTTGCACACGTCCCATATGAGTAGTATTGTGCAGTAGGGCAACCATACGTCCTTTTTTGGAATAGGCTACATGTCCACTTTTTTCATGAGAAACGAAATAATCTCCGAGGACATTCAAAAATGTCAAAATATCCTCCTTTTTACATTTCTTATTTTACATCGCTATCATCAGTGGCGTAACTAAAGTTTTGAGCCAGGCTGGTAAACTTAGATTAAAGGGGCCCACTGGCCAATGTACGGGGCCACTAACCAACACTCAGAAAAAACTTAACAAATGATGGTAAATCCGGATGTGGATGGTTAAACCAAAACCCTAAATCACCGGAAAATAATCCGAAAAACACATAAAACAACAACGTACTGAAAACCAAACTAATTCTAAAATCGAACTATAAGTTCAGTGGGAGACCGGTTTTTGCCTTTAGCTTGCCAAGGGGGAAAATTCGCCCCTTTGCCCCCCGTCAGTTACGCTACAGGTATGATGTATTGTATTTACATGCAGTAAGCTGTCCTTACTCAACTGCAACAAGATACTAGCTGGTGGCATAGCTTAGATTATGGGAGGGCCTGCAAGTTTTCTAATTAACCTATGTTTTGGTTGAGTTAATTCTCGGCTGGAAAGGCGGGAATGCTTTCACATTAATCGTTACGTAGCAGTGGTAAATCTTTTCTCAATATCTCAAATAACTTTGGCATTAGAGCACGGACTTCTGACTCCATTATAGGTTCTGTACTAGCTTTGCTAATGAACCGTGATATGATGATCAGCGTATTGTACATAGCTTAGTGTAGTACTTTGTAGTAATTATAGCTAATCAGTAATGCTAAAACATGAAGATATTCGTCAGAAGTATGCCTTTTCCAGAAAAGGACTAAATGATTTTGAAGCTGAGTGAATTACGTGTGGTTGCATTTACGCAGTTCGCAAAAGAGAGTGAAAAGACTGTTGCAACTTTGTGGATATTGAGTACCAAAAACGTATTGCTCACAGCATAACCAGGTGGCTATCACTTTATCCTATAGCTTGCCAAGGATGTTTCAAATGTATCCAGCTTGCTTTCACATTCATACTTTATGTCCATCCACAAGCCAACTGTTGTTCTGAAACTTTTTTTGAAAATTCTCTGAGCGGACTCTGTTTAAGATATTAAGACATTTGCAATAATTTCTGGTTGCTTAATGAGCAAGCTCAGAATATTGAGAAGTCCAAAGCATAATTTTTGAGGACAGAAAATCGAAGAATATGTGACAGACTTAGATCTACGTAACGATGAAAATAGACCAAGTTTAACCAGCAGTGCAGTAGCAGAAGAACGTCAAGATCTATCATCGAAAAACTAATTTTACAGCTGCGCACTTTGTTGCGAATTGTCACACCGTGAACTCTTCGCAAAAATTCCATCACTGCCCCTCGCATTTGAGATAGCAATCTTTCAGTCATCACTCAAGATTCATGACCATTGGTGAGGATCGGAATTTGGAACAAAAGCCAATTTGAAAACTGACAACTTTACGGTGTAGTCTTCCTTTCGAATTTGAAAACTGACGGCTTTACGGTGTTTGAAAGCTCTTAATTTGTGACCACAAAGCGATAAAGCTTTCGCAGAACTGCGTTTGCTTTACCAATCCGTGTATCAGTTTCCTTGTTCCGTTTACTGTCACTCGTGAATACCACGAACAAGGTACTTAATCTTTTACGCCTGATGTAGCACCGTATTTACTCGATTGTAAGCCGCGGCTTATAAAATTATTTTTCATCATTTCGTGCGGCTTACAATCAAGAGCGGCTTACATTTTTTTCTTTAGCTCATCGAAAAGTCAAGATGGACCTCAGTCTTTCTTTGGCAACATTTTGTTGACCAAACTCTCTTTTCGGTATATCTTTCTTCTCTCAGCTTCACGTACACGCTCCGTCACAAGATGCATTGTGAGGAGCAGAAGGCAGATGTAGCGGTGTCAGCATCATTATGAAGGTTGCCAATTAAACGTGAAAAGTGCTAGTACACTGAAGTGTCTCACAGGCTTAGGTAAACTATGTTCAAGTGCAGTTTACAATCAAGAGTGACTTGCATTGATTTTTAACACCATTTCGTGCGGCTCACAATCATTGGCGGCATACAATCGAGTAAATACGGTTTATTGTAGGTTACTTGCAGCGCATACTGCTTTTGTCTTTCTGGAAAGACATAATACCTCGGTCAGTGCTAATTTTCGTTTCCGCTCTGTGGCACGCAACAGAAAACCGATCGAGCGCATATTAAAGACTCTCTTCAGAAGGTGCACGCAGTACCAAATCAACCGGAAAAAAGCAAGCGGTTGTTCCTTCAGTTCCCAATAGTGACGTCGTCGCTGACTCGGTTGTTGCTGTCTATCCTATTCATATAGACTATATAGACCAGGGGTTCTCAACCTTTTTTTCCCATTTACCCGTTGCCAGCTTCTTAACATAAAATTTACCCCCTGTTTTTCGTTTACTCACCAGCGCTGTAGAAAAATGTACAACAGCATCATTAAATTTACCCCCAGGATAGGTTAAATTTACCCCAAGAGGGTAAATTTACCCCCGGTTGAGAACCCCTGATATAGACAATGAGGTGGAATGGTGACAGCACACACCCTTCTCGGAATACAACAACACGGACATAAACGTTTGAGCAGGAATACAATGACTTGACGGCCAGTAACAGGCAGCTGTAACACATTACTCTCGCAGCATTCCCCAAACCTTTTCCCGAGGAACCCGGTCGTATGCTTTCTCGAGGTCGACAAAACATGTGTAGACGTCTTTGGCATACTACCAAGATTTCGCAAAAACTTTGCGGGGGTGTGAAAATTTGGTCTGTAGTGGTACATCCGGGACGAAAACCGCACTGAGTATCCTCGAGATTAGTTTCAATTATTTCGCGGCACCTTTTTTCAAGGAATTTAACATACACTTTTCAGTGAGGCGAAGGAGAGAGATTGCCCCGGTTGTTAATGCGTTCTCTCCTGTTTCCTTTCTTGTGTATGTAGATCAGGTGTTCCCAAACTTTCTCTGGCCATGTACCCTTTCAGCATTTCGATAGATGAGCATGTACCGGTAAACTTTCTTATGACAAAAAGGCTGAGGAAAGAAACTAAAATATATATGCCAATAAGAATATAATGATTTCGAAAGTAATATTCACTGATGTATGTATAAATATTTCGAAATGAATAATATGTAAATATGTTTTCCCTTTTGTACTACTGATAACCTTAAATGTACCCCTTCATATAGGCAAAAGTACTTTGGGGTTACATGCAGTGGTGTGTTTATAGGGAGGCGAACGAGGCACTTGCCTCGGGTCCCCCCACTTGGGGGCCCCCCTAAAGTGTTACGCGCCAAATTTTCCTTATTTTTGGTGAAAAACTTATTATGCATTCATATAATGTGATACAAAGCAAATCATAACTAAGTACTCTACTTTCAAAGGGCCCCGTACAGAATATGTATTGTGCAGCTACTTTGCTTTCAAAGGGGCCCCCAACAACAACTGCAGTTCGAAGGTAATCTGCTTTCAAAGGCCCCCCAACAGCCACTGAAATGTGTAAGTACTCTGCTTTTAAACTTCATTGAAGGGGCCCCTATAAGAAACTGTAGTGTGTAAGTACTCTGATTTCAAAGGGGCCCCCAACAGCAACTGTAATGTGTAAGCACCTTGCTTTCACAGAGGCCCTCAACAGCAATTGTAATGTGTAAGTACCTTGCTTTCAAAGAGACCCTAAGAGCAACTTTAATGTATAATTATCTTGGTTTCAAAGAGGCCACCAACAAAAACTGTAATGTGCAAGTACTATGCTTTTGGAGGGTCCCCAAACAGCAACTTTAATGTAATTTTGTTTTATTGTTGTTGTGCTGCAAAGACTGTTAATAAGTAAGGCTACTTTCATGCTTCTTGTCAGGTAGCAGAAATGTCATTTTTTTAGTATTACGAGTGGTCATTTTTCCTACAGATATTTCAGATACTTTCGGTGGTTTGAATTTAGCCCAAGCTTGAATTCAGATTATTTTAAGCTTGACTAGTAGGTGGTTGGTAGACTTGCTAGATGATGTTAAAGCTTTTTTTGCCAGCTCTGAGCCAATATAACTTGAACCATTTTTTCTTAGCACAGATTTAAACAATTGTGTAGGCTACTTGCTAGAAATGTTTGCGATCAGGTATATGAGGAATTATTTCCCACTTTTGCAAATTTTTCAAACAACTAATGTCAATGCAAGATGAGGGTAGCCTTGACTTACCCAGCCTCAAAGCATTCCAAAACAAATGTCTGGCTGAACACTTTAGTATGCAATCTTCTTGTAACTAAATGGATGAAATTTGAAACAAATTGATTGTTTTAATTTTTCTTGGTTGTTGTTTATGGTTTCATGGATTCCCATAAAGACACGAATGTGAACAAATTCAGGATACCAACTACCAAGCATTTTTCCAAAGGGGGAAAGTGTATAGCTTTAAAGGGGTAAACTGTGTAGTTTGTTGATGGTGAATGCAGAGAAATTGGGCATGAAAATAAATGAAGTGGTGATGCCAACTTGTTATTGCCTAACTTTAAGTGTTACTGGCTTTGTCTTTCCAACTTCCAGTGTTTGCAAAGTTGTGTATCATGAACACCCTTTTGCATTTTCTCCTTCTGCTCTATCAGTCATACCGTGGTCTCAGGAACGTATCCTTCGGTAGCCATATCTTAGGCTTGATGAAAAGTGCTTATCACGGTTGGCTAAGTATGATGACGTCATCAGGGAGCCCCCTTTTTAGTCTTGCCTCGGGCCCCCCCAACTTTAAACCCACCACTGGGTACATGTACCCCAGTTTGGTAACCTCTGATGTAGATGATCAACCACATCTATTTGGGGTTCAAATCTTACTGCTTGTCACACCAGCGTAGTGATCTGGGTTCCACGTCAAGAAATGATCCTTCCAGTAAAGTCGATACCGGATCAAGCTCTTAAGAGTTTGGTCCTTTTCATTTAAGTTGAGTGTCTGTAAACCAGAGTGAAAGAAGAACGTAAAAAATACTTTGGCAGTGCAATTGTGCTGTTCGATTATTTTCGAACAACATTTTATGACGAAAATTGTCATTTGTATTGAATCATCGTTGTGTTATGCACTGACTAAAACTTTGATAAATTAAAATTGGCTTATCATCACTAAATTTTACGCAAAAGAATAAGCCGAATCTTGCAGTTTTTGTACCTGGACGTATGTGATGTCGATATCAACGATGACTTTCTCCGAGTAGTTGCGAACTGGCCTTACACCTTTATCGTATCCTAATAAAAATATGTAGCAACTGCAGTAACTCTGAATGGTCTAGATCAACTATGTCCAACGAAATGGCTTGCTGGGCCAAAACGTATGCCACTATCTTAACCATGGCCGCACATTGAATGACATTTTAATAAGGACCGCACGTTCAATAGCTTACTTTTGATCTCAGCAAACTAAATTTAGCTTAAGCTATTATACCGAAAGTGTTAGAATCCTAACTGCAATGGTAACAGACAAGATAAAGTGGCACTGAGGACCACCTGCCTCAAAAATGTGAAATTCAAGATTATCAAAATAAGGATACTGGACAAGTTGTCCATGTGAAGGCTTCTTGTACTACAACGAAAACCTAAACTGGGCCGCACAAAACCTTCGTCTGGGCCGCATGCGGCCCGCGGGGCACGGGTTGGACATAGTTGGTTTAGATATTCCTCCCCAATTTTTGAAGATTTGACCAATGAACTGCTGCAATTACCAAAGCAGTCTTTCTTTCGAAAGAATATTTGTTCGATTACTGCAGAAGACAATCATACCTACAGATTTAATTTTATTAAAGTAGTTGACACTTGGAAGCTGAAGGAAATAGTATTTGAAAAACGTAGGTAACAAACCTTGTCGAACCAGTAAGTCATATTTTAGCCGAGCCATGGTGTTTTTTTCTAGGAAGACAGAACTATCATTGGTAGATTTAAAAGAAAAAAGTTCCCCATTTTTCTCAACTTTTGCAGATCCAGATGTTACCTAAAAAACAAACGTTTGTTAGTAAGATGCTTTGCGCAATTTGAGCAATCAAAATGATTTGCAGATTTATGTTTTTGTCTTCTGCACACCAAATTACCCTTCCAAAGTTTTATAGTAAACGATTGGCTAGTTACGGAGCTTTTACTTTAGAATGGAGACTATCGTCCATCATACTGCAGGTGTAGGAGCAAGGGGTTTTCTTGAGGTGCAAACAATATTTTGCCCAAATTTCCCTGAAAAACTTTAATGTGACAAAATTTCTGCCAACAAATTTTTTGTAGCTGTTGGTACATTATATTTTCCTCTTCCATGTCGCCATAGACACAGAGCCGGATTAAAGGGTAGGGGGCTCGGGGCAATTTTTACTGGAGGACCCCTATGACGTAATTCATGACGTCATCGTTTGGAAAAGTTATGTTTTCGCTGATTCGCAAGGTTCCCGNTTGTTTTTTCTGGCAGTCGAGAATGTGCTTACTCAAATTCACATACAGTGAGCTGCGAGAAGAAAATTTATGATATGAATACTAGGGTGTATTTACTATTTTTAATAAGAAAAAATATTTCACAGGCTAGAGAGTGGCTCGGCAAGAAAAAAGGCCAATCTATCTAAAAAGGCCAATCTAGCAACCCTGACCTGCCCCTGCAGGCAAAAGAGCGGACATGAGTGAACTGCATGCTCACCACTGCATGAAACCAGAGCAGTGAACATTGGCGTAGCCAGGAAGGGGCCAAAGGGGCCAGGCACCCAAATGTTTAGAAAATATAGTCATTCTGTGCTTTGAGAGGCGTTTTTCCAAACAAAATAGTGTTATTCACCTAAGATCAAACATTTTGGCCCATCCCAAGTTTTTGGGCTGACTACGCCACTATTTCTGACTGACCACGCAATAACACATGGTGTAAATGGCTTGAATAGCTTCATGTGTTTATGATGTCACACAACGAAAGTAACCATCGGAATAAAAGTGCGTTTCCATCACAGGTTACCCTTTATGACGAAACAAAGGTGCAGTTCGGTCGCGGCGACCTCGAGACTGCACCAGAAGTTCGTGATCATTGATACCAGATATTTTAACATGACATCAGATGTGATGTTTTCAGACAAATTTCTGCCACTTCTGATATTTTAACATGACATCAGATGTGATGTTTTTTGCCACTTCTGATATTTTAACATGACATCAGATGTGATGTTTTCAAATAAATTTCTGATGTCTGATGTTTTGGCGACAAATCTTATATTGACTGGGTTCTTGTTTTTTTCCACATTTCCTCTCATTTTACGTCGAAAATAAGTTAGATTCATGATTCTTAAGTTTCTTTCATCAATCTCTCACCCTAATCAGCGGCGTAACTAGAGGTTTGACCCAGGGGGAAAAGCTTAGCTGAAGGGGGCCCTCTAGCCAAAATTCAGAATAAAAGTTAAGAAAGATAGTGAATCTCTGGATGTCGTGGATATCGGTACTAGATAAAAAAACGGAAGCACCCCGAAAAACGCATAAAACAACAACCTAAAGAATACTCAACATCAAAATGTCAACTGGAGCGGGCCCAGTTTTAACATTTAGCTTGCCAGGGGGGAGGGTCACCCTTTGCCCCCCTGTCAGTTAATCCACTGACCCTAATGTGTGTTTGGTTATCGTTTCAAACTAAAGAAGCTCTCTTCGCTGCGTTGAGACTAACATTTTACGTAAATTATAAACAACTTCTCCATTTAATGGCGATTTTTCACACTGTTTCGGATTCATCGAGGGGACTCGCGCTTTGTTAGGTTTGTTAATAGAAGCATTTAGCTTATGCAGGTTTTTTAAAAGTGTTTTAGGGACCCAAATCGGGTCACTAGAATCAGAGAAAATTATCATCGGGTCTCTAGAATCAGACAAAATCGGGTCCCTAGAATCAGAGAAATCGGGTCCCTACAGGTCCGTAGCGGGTACCTAACATTTTCCTAAAACAAGCCATGAGCTGATGTGAAACCGTAGCGTAAAAATCTGATGTTATCTGATGTTGAAGAAGGAAACAATCTGATGTTAACAAGACTGACCCCAACAGTCAGCAACCACTAGATTTAGCACGCAAATAGTAACGTTTTGTTACATTTGTGCAATAGACGTGATGCACGAGTAAAGAGCCATGCCCATGCAAAAAGAAAGATTATTAGGAAAAAGTCACCAGCGAAATAAAATATATTTGCATTGAACAAAACCGAAAATACTTACAGGCTATTCAATAGGGATTACTAAAATTGGCAGACAGTCAAACTTGTAGAGAAATCAGTTGCTGTTGTGAGCCCTTGATACTTAATGCAACATAGGAATATAATATAGAGTTGTTTTCTTGTATCGCTTCTGAATCACGAAATTTTTCAAACGAGTATTTTATCTGAAACAAATAAATTTCATCACGGGGGGCCCCCTTGCAGCGGGGGGCCCGGGGCAATTGCCACCGTTGCCCCCCCCCCCCCC
>JGI24158J21664_10003378_pt1 | contig 19970 bp, 16 predicted proteins | sample Ectturendosymbi3_FD_21664 | JGI IMG/M metagenome (IMG submission 21664) | reverse complement strand
TGGTTATCAACCGTGTTTGTTAAAAAAAGTTACCAGAGCAGTTGGGTCTTCACTGCTATGCAGTCAGTACACATCCGGATGAACTCGTCCTTGAGCCCCCCCCCTAAAAAAATCCTGGATCCGCCTATGAGTAACTCATACAAACAGAGAAATTCAAACAAGTGTGTTTATATGAAGTATTAAAGTTACTTTCGTAAGAAAAGTGGCAATATTTCACTTTGTCCTGCATGTGATATGATTTAGTCGGAAGAGATGGAAGCGTATGTATTTCAATTTTGCACGAACCTGGCGATGACAAATACGGATATGAAACCGCTGCTGAACGATGGCTTCCTGTACACACTGTGGAAACAATCATGGTAAGACATTTTTTCAACTTTTAATCAGTTCGACGCCGAATAGTAGTATTATCGTTTATTTGAAACTGCTACTTTTATTCAACCCATTTTATGGTGATATCGGTTGTTTTTTTTGTTTATAATCGGTATGAGTGGTAAGTTTATATAATCAGTGTGAGTGTTACTTTCAACGCTACTGCAACTGAAGAAGTTCTTGCTCTTTCAATTAACCCTCCATTGCATTTTCGAAACCAAGTGTTACTGAAGTGTTTCCCACAAACGCTAGGGAATTTGCACATCTCAACCAGTGGCGACTCTGGCACGCGGGCTTTGCCGCAGTCTTCGATTACGATTTACATTGTACAGCGCGAGCTTGCTTGCTTTGATTATTTGTGCCCGCACCTTCTTCACTAAGTAAAGTTGTTAACTCGGACTCTTTTCATTGCGCCTTGTTCAGGTCTGGCCTTTCGCGTTCATGTTGCAGGTGACCTGAATAAAAAAATATCGTTGGCGCTAGGCGTTCTCTCGACTTCGTTCGCTCGCGCTTTACGCGGGCTCATCCGTTAGAGCCCGAAGTGCCATCTGCAATCAAGTATTTTTTAAAATATAATTCGTATCATATTTAATGTTTTTTGAAGCATTGGATTTGAATTCCAATTTATGGAAAGTTCCCATTGGAGATTAATTTCAAACAAACGATAAATTGTCCAGTAACTTGGGCTGATGTGAATGAGCCTAGTATTTAAGCAGAGGACTAACTGGGGTTATCATTGCTCTGTGACGTTCGTTACGCAACAATGGACGAGTTCTCATGAGAGAACTTTTTATTTATTGTTACGTAACTGACGTTACGTCACAGAGCAACGATGGTGCCAGCCAGAATGAGAGTAAACGGAAATTTTAGTGACGCAAGCCTCAAAGGTTGCCTTCAGTCAGTATAATCGCGTGTCAGTGCGTATGTGCATTTGCCGCGTGCATTACGTCTCTTGCATTTTTTTAAATTTTATTTTATATGGACTGACATGCGAAATATGTGATGACTATGAGCCCGAGTTACGCTGTTCACCTGGAGTCGCTTCTGGTTGGAGCCCATCTCCGCTTGTCCTGCGCCGGGTGCCACGAGGTTGCTTTCGCAGTGAATGCTGCGCTGGTGGCAGGCTAATGGCAGCACCGGGCTTGAAGCTTAACCCTGCACCCACCCGTGCTGAGCACGAGGCTGGACAGACTGCAACTACTATTTCTCCAGTCTTCGGTATGACCCCAACGAACTCGGCCTACCAGCGTCACTTGCACGCGCTCTATCCCGCTAGGCCACTTAAAAATCTTTTCTAGTGGTACTTTGTATACGGACCTAAAAAGTATAAAATATATACGCATGTGATGACCTAATCTAGTGTCAGTGGTCAAATATTGAAAATGGCATTTTGCTGGATAAACTAACTATGGCATTCTTGATTTATTAGCAATCGTTTATATATAATTCAAAAGGTGTTTGACTTTTTTTGTTACTCTGCTAGCCAAAATCTTTTATTACCTTGTTTGTGGATAATTTAATCACTACTTAAAGAATACAATCAGTGGACTAAGTGGCAATTTTAAGAAAAAAGATTGTCAGGTTTGAAGAAGAGACTTCAGTTTTCAAATGTATTTGCTGATAGTTGGGCTAAAAACATTTATTGAAGAGATTGCGTTGTACTGTGCAAAGTGTTTTGTGATTAACAAAACCTTGCGCCCCCGTGAACTTCATGTTTGCAACTTATGACTTAGGTTATGAAAGCTCATGTGCTGTAAAGGCTCGAAATGCAGGAGATCATTTAAAGCATTCTGCAGCGCTAACGCAAGTACTCAATCTGATTTTACATGTCCTTCACGAAATTGCAAAGTTATCAGCTCGTTGACGCTCAATTTAAACGAGGTCGTTCTAGACTCCAGAGTGAGCTCCAGCTACTCCCTGCTTGTATGACATTTCGTCGTCAAAAGTCGTGACATCATTGCAACCAACGCCAACCACCATAACTTGTCAGAAGCGGTTGGAACGGTTCGGTGTGAAGTGTCAATTCGTAAAAGTTTAGTTGCTTTGCAGCATATGTGTTATGAGGTGTTGCTGAAAGGTGCCGCAAAATTTCACCATGAAACTATCTGTATTCACGAAAATCGTAAAGACCTTCGTATTTTATGTTTCTTTCGTGGCAACGTATGTAATCACACGGGAATGGTTTGTGGTTTTGAAAATAGTGGATTTTCATGCTTCATGGGTCGAGCCGGGCGACATCTCTTGACTTGCAAAGGCTTTCCCGCTAGATCGCATTTATCCAATTTTCTGTTTTTTTGTCGTTTATTTCACAGAACAGAAACGGTTGTACATTGTAGAGACAACAGCACGTTGTCTCTCGAATTTGGACTTCTGACGTTAGGCAATTAGCTTAAATTTTCTGCCACAAAAGTATTCAGTACAAACATTTTTCATCTGTGCAGACTCGTTTTATGAAATATTACACGAGTTTTATAAATCTTGGAGCATAAAATCGCGAAAAACTTACCAACTTCATCAAAACTAGCAAAACCTTCAAAAAACTATTCATGTTTATTTCTAGACGTTTCTGATTCTTTTGAATCCATTTTCAATCGATAATAAGGCGAAGTTAGGCAAGACAAGGAATTCATAACCTTAGTGAGGTAGAGCTGTGTAGTATGTGACTTCAAATCGCGGAAAAGCACATTGAAAAAGCACATTGGTTTTGATAAAGTGTTAGAAATGTTCTTTCTACCAGCTTCAGACACTGCAATCACGCTGTAGTGCGTGAAGTAAAAAATATTAAAGATGTATAAGATCCGAAGTAAATAGATGCTGACGATTCTGCTCAAGCATGAAGCAAGAATAAGATGCTTTTTAAAATCGTCCAAAACGTATCACACACTAGTTTGCGCATTGAACTTTGCGTGACTTTTACAACTGTGTTTCGAAGGCATGAACCATGCAGTAGACTAGAATTGGTTCTTAGAAACTTTCTGTTCAAAAATGCAAAAAGTGTGTGAATTTGTAGGACTGTAGTGTATAAGGAAAATATTACTGAAAGCGATTTGGGATAGGCCGAAACAACAATTTCGCAGAGCTTTGCACTGACAAGCCGGTTTCGCATTTGCAAAAGATGTTTGATACTTAGATTGCAAAGGTGATCAGTTAAGATAAGTCGCCAAATCTAGCTTCAAATAGATGGTAAGTTTCATTTCATTCAGGAATAAAAACATTAACAATATTCCCTTCAGTTTACCAGCGTTTCAGCCAAGAGATACACCGCCTTAAACTTTATGTGACTACAAACCCAGTCGTGCCATTAACAGATTTTCCGCGGCTCAGGATTTTCTCACTTGAACTGAGTTTGCGTCGAGTTTCATGTCTTCTTCTGTCGGCCTCAAGAAGGAACCAACAAAAACCGCAAAGACATTTTTTAAAATTTAGTATTGATTAACAATCCACAGAAATCGCTTATTGCATTTTGTCTAACTCCATTTTGCTTCAGGTTAGTGTGATCAGCATGCTCTGTGGTCCGAACGACGAATCGCCTGCCAACGTTGATGCTGCTGTAAGTACCATTTGCGTCTAGAAAAGATATTTTGATGATTTGATTCAGAAAAACACTTCGGTGTTACCCGGTCTTATCTCCTGGTGCGTTTTCGCGCGGAGTTGGTAGAGAGTTCCGGAACTTGTCATAATGTTCTGAAAAGTCAAAAAAACGTTTTAATACCATTTCAAGCGAATTTTCATATGTAAACGAAAGGCATTTTCATAATTTAATTCTTTTGTGTTAAAGATGTTAGTTTGTTTTTGTGCGTTATTAAACCCTGCTCAGGAAATTTGAGTGGTGCACCACCCAGGGGTTCTTTTTTGTTGATTTTACATACTCACAAAAATATTGGAAACATGTGTTTGCATGACATTTCCTGGTTTTCAGAGACAAGTGGAATGGTGCCCGAGTTATTTTACAAAAACTTCCCTGAAAGCCTGTATATAGAAAATTGTGGTACTATACTACCCAGGGTTACTTGATGTGTAATAAACTTTGTGCACCTTAATACCTTAACATGTCAATGTGATTTTAAGTGCAAAACTTTATTTGGCCAAATACGACAACCGAAACATCACATGTGAAGAGTATTCGCACACCAATGACTTGATATGAAGAAAAAACGGATCTAAAACGCGCATGACGTTTCTACGTTCAAAAAAATTCCCCTCTAAAAAGCCTATTTGGGGGTACAGTGTATAAAAGTTGCATGCAATGTATGTTTCGCTGCGCAGATACAATTTTGTTGTGAAAGTGATTAAAAATGGACGTTGAAAAGTCAAAAATAGTTTGGTCCGGAAATAACGTATGTCACATGTCCCAGGAAAACGTAATCAAATTTAGAGTTGCATCGCACCCGTGATTTCTCGACTCGTATAGCGTTTTGGGTTTCCTGAGCAGGTACCCGTGTTTTCGCACTTCCGGTCACGCACTTTACTCTGGTCCAAAATCATCACTTACGGTCACGCACTTTTCCTCTGGTCCAAAATCATCGGTAGTGATTTTCTCCGACTTGTGCAAAATAAGATAGAATCCGCAACCCACCAACAATTGGTGTTTCGGTAAGAATTTAAAACTGCCGGCGAAGGCGGTCCAGCGTTGGTGTTTGCGCCAGCTACCACGAAGACCGGTAGCTGTCCGAGGAGAGTAATGCTATTTTTCTGCTTCGAGGTAATGCTAGCGAGGCTGGCTAACATTTTCTACGAACGACGAGCTGCAAACAGATAACATATATTTGCGTCATCTCTTTAACTATACGGCATTGAATTATCAGGACAAAGGCACCACACATCCAGCGCGCCATCTACTGTAATAGAAATGATTGTATCTCTAAGTGACTAAGACTAGTTTGAAAATCGTTTATTGCATTTGCCGTTTAGTTTTGTTTTTGACCTTTGCGATTGTTGTTTCCTTTCACTTTGGCGGGGATCTCATTTGCTTTTTACGTTTGTTTGCAGAAAGAATTTCGAGAAGATCCTCAGAAGTTTAAGAAAAACGTTGCTCGTTGTGTAAGGATAAGTCAAGAAGCGTTATAACGTTCTGTTCGAATTTGCGCCGTCGTGAACCGGCGACCACTGAACTAAGCTTGTATTCGCGAACGACTTAAGACCCCTTACTTTACGCTCTTTTACTGCTGTTGGTACCCTCATTGCGCGCACATCTTTCCTGCGCTTCACTCGGGATCGTTTGGATGACGTGAATGTAAGTTTGTCCAACTGCTGTACATCCGGCAATATCTAAAGCTGTGTGCATACCCGCGTCGAGCCGAACTATCAGTCTGCCACCTATTCGTGACAAGCACAAGACCTACCAGTTGTACGACGGTACAGCCTGTGGTCGGACCGGATTTTCGTGATATGTGGCATGCATGCAGTGACGTTCATCTTCTTTGCACATTGGAAAATAACGCCAGTTGCAACGGCGTCCGTTGTCGCTGAGCTTAACAACCGGGGGAATGCACGCCGTTGTAGCACACTTGCAGCATCGGTCGCCATTTTGCGCTCGACACCCCAATGCGTTGCCCATACCCGGGGAGGCTGTGATTGTATGTATCAAACGGTGTGTGGTTACGGAAGGTGTTGCCCTCGCTTTGCTAGCGTGTATCTCAACTGTCAAGAGCTTCAAACCAACAAGGCTTTGTTCCCTGCACCCGTTCATCTGTCATGTTTGATTCTTCTTTTTTATAGTGTGATACGTAAGCTTAATGGAAAGTCGCCGTGAAGGCTGTTCTATACTGACCTTTTTTTGCAGCTGTTTACTCATGACTTCGTTTGTCTACGCACCCCTGGCTCGAAACTTTGTTTTTGTTCGTTTTTTCGACGTGAGTTGTGACCTGAAGCTGTCTTCGGGCCTGAAAAGCACCAACAAGTTACATATGGTTTAGCGGCGAAAAATATTTTCTGGCTTTTTAAGGGTGAGCATACAAATGTAGGAAGCATTGAACTCTTCTGCATGTTTCGCTTGTTTCTTTTCAGCCAGTTCTCCCACCTCAGTGCCATCACGCAAATTCCATGATCGTTGCGCAACGCTTCTGTCTTGTCTGTGTTTTTCTTGCGGTAGCTCCGATTAGTGTTACGCTTCTCCCGTTTTGTCTTTATATTTATTGTGTATTGTCCAATCTGTACATAGATACTGCCGCCAGAAAAAGTTCGCGTGATGGAGGTGATTTGGTATGTTGGAATATATATGAAAAGCATACGTTTCCTGCCTAACCACGCCCAAAAATCGTTGCTGCAAACCGAAGTAAATCGTTTAGTGGGCATGAAATCCACACTACTGTCGCCACGCAGTGTGTTGCTCATCGGTGTAAAGGCAAGTTACACAAACTACTGCAGTGGTATCAATCATTTCTGTATGCTTGAAAAACTCCGAAAAACTTTACCCATCGCAATATTTTCTTGGAATGAGCTGCTGCTTTAAGGTTAATCTGACTTGTTTTGGACCTAGTAATCATAGGACATTTTCAAAGGACTTCTCAGAAATATTGAAGGTTAAACGCAACAAGTTCTCGTTGCACGATCTTCTGATGTGCAGAAAAACAACTTTCTCACTTCTATTATGAGTATGTAGGGTTTGAAAGGGAAACAATCTTTGTTCATTTTTGGTTGTAGGCAACAATTGAAATCGTACTTTCGTGGGTGAATTGTGTTTCTGGAATTAGATTTTAAGGTGTGAAAAGGAAGGCCTCAGGTATTGTTCGAGTTACTTAGGGCAGTACTGTATATCGCGAGACATCTTTCATTTCTGGGTTTGGGCGACAGTGTTTCAGGTGCAGCAGGTGATAGTGAGATTGAAAAACGTAAAAGCTCTGGGGCAGATCATTGTCTTGCTTGTGGGATTCAACAGATTTCCAGCTCTTTTTTAAGGAAAATGATAGGTACTCGGTATGGACCTATAGTGACCCGATTTTCTCTGATTCTAGGGACCCGAATCGGGTCCGTAAAACACCTTAAAAAAAACTGACCATCCTATTTTCAGCTTGTTTCGTATGACTCGGGCCCGTAGTCCTAAATTTTGTTCCCGGAAATTATTTCATAACAACACATAATGAAAGCAAAAGTATTGTCCCCCTAAAATGCATTTTTCCCCCAAAACCTTAAATCTTGGCTACGGGCCTGCACTTCGATTCACGGTTCTTCGCTTCAACATTGTTCTGAATCTTAGGTAATCGCCGTAGTGTTATCAGAATTGCAAGCGGTAAACACAGCATGGCGAAACGCTAAATGCACAAGTGTCCATGAATTTCGTTAAGTCAAACACCTTCGGCTCCGGGTTTTTTTACCTTCCAAGATCCCCGTGAGCCACTTTACCGTCACTTTGCAACAACAGAACTCGCCAGGCGATTGCGCTAGAGAGCTGTTCACACGCTCAAAAGATGTGGCAGGTCTTCTAGTTTGCATGAAAGAATGGGAAGTTGCGGATTTTGTTTTTTTGTGAGTGACGTCATAAGTGGGGTAGGTCTTTGGCTCAGGTTACCTGGCTGTGGGCACCATCCGCTTGGACGGAATTTTTTGACTTAAGTTTTGTTTGGAAACTAGGCTATAATCCGAGTCTTTTGAGCCTTGATTGGCTTTCTGGTTCAAAACTTGGGGCCCGAAAACATCAAAAAAATTGATAATTAATTAATTAGGGTATTAATTTAATATTTTATTTCTAGGCCATAATTTTTGGGCCTGGCCCAACCCACTTTTGAGAGCATTGTATTCGTAGCATATAATAACTACTATTTCAATAAGACAGGTGATAGTGTGTTTTCGTTCATATTTCTGATAGCTTGCCAGAGTTTATTAAAGATTTCTTCATTTTAAGTTGGTGGTTTTGTCCATACAACCTCGTTGCGGCAATCCTAATCAAAGAACGCTTTTAATCCATGCCAGCCTTAGGTATTGAACTAAACAGCCATTTTAAGAACGGTTTATTGTATTCCGGTATTAAGACAGTTCGCCCGTAACAGGGGTTCCAACCTTTCTGAACATGTACCACTTCAGCATTTCGACGGATAAGCATGTGCCCCTAACGTATTTCCCGACTGCACGCTGTAGGCTCGTGAAGCGCTACGTCGTCACATACGACAAAAAGGCAGAGTAAAGAAAAATCCACCCAAGGAATTTTTATTATAGCTTTTATATTTTTGAATATTTGGAAATAAATATATAAATATATTTTTCCTTTCTAATGCTAACCTTAAATGTACTCTTTGAAATAGCCAAATGTACCCTGGGGGTACATGTATCCCAGGTTGGGAAGCCCAGGCTCATGACGACGCTTTTTCTCCGGTCCCATGAAGTGACGTTATAGGGTAATTCTGCTGTCAAGGTTTACTTACCTGCACATGCTCACTGCTCGGATAAGTTTTTTTTTTAGATCGAACGGCATCTCTGACGTGTATGGTGATTTTCCAATTCAATAAGGCATTTTTGTCCCTGAAACCAGAAAAACACTCACTGGAATAAAGGTAAAGTTGCCTAAAATTTCACCATGGGTGTGATTTTCAAGATAGAAGCAACAGCACAGCCTTTCAGGTAGACTGTTGATAAACAAAAGCCACCAATGAAGCGCCGTATGGAAAGGCTGTTTAAGTATGGTTGAAGGACGCCTTTCGATGAACATTCCTTTCCAGCTTTGCCGGTGAATTAGTCGCATGAATTTTTGCTGACATCTACTCACAAGTCATTCTTACAATACTTAGCTAGCAGTTTTCAACCTTTTTTGTACCGCGAACCATTATAGCAACCCACCATAACACGACCCCATCTCAAACTCGAAAAAAGCAAATGCAATACAGCCGTGTACTTAAAATACTGGTATCTACTCGCGATCCCTCCAAAAATGGTTTACAACCCCTGTGGAGGTCACGACCCCCAGGTTGAAAACCACTGCCCTCAGCTGAACGGAATACAGGTTACTATCAATGGCTCATTTGAAACACCTGCTAATCTTTCCACAACGAAAAGGTTTCTTGTCAGCTAAGCATTACAGCATATTGTTAGAATAGTATCAGGTGCAAGCTGCAAACCAAGCTCACTTTTATTTTCACAAATAAAATACAACGCTTGTCTGAAAAAAGATTCATTCCTTATCTTCCGGTCGGTGTAGATCGCGGCATAAACACGTTTCAGTTTTTTTTTTGATGAACTGAAAAACCATGGAGACAATTGCATCTTAATTTAGGATTTATTATCATATCACCTCTTCTACAAATTTACTCGTGAGGCTACGTGCGGCAAATTTATGACTTCCATGCACAACGCCAAACAACCATCTTTAATTCTGAACTCATCCCGGAAAAAAAAAAACTTGTTTACAGACGATGACGACGGCGACTTTTCACTGCATATCATAAATTCTGCGACGATAGAGCCTGTTCACAAACGATCGCGCACAACAGGAAATAGCACCTGGATGCAAATAACAAAGATAAATGCTTCGAAATAAATTCCATCAATGTATAGTACACACAAACGGCAAAATAACGAGCGGCAGGTACCACCAGCAAACAGACCTGGCCACCGACTTATAACCAAATGGAAATCTGTTTGAAACAGCAAGATAATACGAAACTACTCCGGATGTTGCGACACGATGAAAGCACAAAGTTCGTGCCTGAGCTACGATAGTACACTAGACTAGGGCACCCACAACGCAACGCGCCAATTGGTCTTTTACAGAAGTGTCAACGAAGGCAAGTCGCGTCTGGTTAGATGTAAATGTAACGCGGTGATCGCATGATACGACGTATGTTGATCGTGTACGTCGTGCTGATTAAAGCATCTTTGCATGCAGAACGTGCGGGTGCATCATTCTTCTACAGATGTCGACTTCACAACACACAAAAGCAACTCTGAACTGCTGTAACTAACTACAGGATTGCACTTTCTAAGATCGTCGTTTGCTATGAGGAAAGTTATTATAGCATCGATATGAGACCACACGACCCTTCGGAAAGGCGCATGTGTTAAAGATCTATGTATCGGTTTCTGTTCGGTCGCTCGTGGTGGGTTGGTCCACTCGGCCCTTGCGGTTTTCCGCTTCAATGATCAAGTACTTGATGGCTTTCGTTGCTGTGCCGGCGTCCGGGATAATGTACCTGTCCGCAGCGACAATCGTTGGCTCCTCCTCCCCAGCTGTGGCCGGGTCGGAAAACTTGAAAGTGATCAGTTCCGGAAACGATCGCCTCGACGTAATCTTCGCCACGTCGACAAGCTCCCTCGGTTCCATGGCGCGGACCCACACTTGCTTGCTCGAGCGGCGACCTTTCCTGCCTTGCACAACCTGCAAGCAGTACATGCGTTCGGACGTGACCAGCAAATGAGCCGGCATGAGGTTGCCGCCGCTGCCGACGTACTGGCACTCGAAGCAATGTTTCGTGTCCGGCCGCGCGATCCACTCGCCCAGTTCCTCGATCGCCGGATCGCTGACAGACGAAACTTCCGGCTTCTCATCTTCGTCATCCTCGTGTTCGTTTTCGTCGCCGATGCTGAAGACTGACTGGGTGCCTCGGTAGGGTTTGCTCTTGTCAGTGGCCTGGACGTGTCTGGGGCAGAGGGAGACAAACGAAATGAAGAAACATGGCGCATTTAATCGTCGGTCAGCTTACAACGTAACGTTATTTCCCCTCGTCGAACACATCAGGTCAACAAAGCGTTACCTTTAAGGAAATTGTTAAAAACGTAAGAAGCTATTGCAGAGACGTGAATATGAACCTGTCAATGTTGAATGCATGTACGCAACTACGAAGAATACGATGAGTGAAAAGAAAATACAGGTTTGAAGTTTGGCGAGAGTTGTCTTTAGAAACGAGAGGGTTGTCTCATGGCCGCCAAAACCCCGAGAAGTTTGATCTGAATGATACCAAAGTTTCCAACACTTAAACACCAATTTCGCATCTCTGGTTGCCAAACCCTGCATGCAATTTTTCAATGTGTTAAAACAGACTCACCTATCTTGCAACTTCCATTCCTCATCAACGTTTTCGATGAATCGCGTGACTTTGTCTTTTAGACTCATTGATTTTTCAAAAATACTGCCAGCCATCTTCTTCACGAGAACCTCCACTGCTGCTCGACTGCTCACGTCACCGTTTCCTTTCTCCAAATTATCCTTTTCTGTATTTGAAACACCAGTTGTGCAAAACAGTACATTACGTCAGCAAGTAGCTGGGAGCATCCAACTAGTGCAAGCCGACACGAAGCGTAGAATGGCTAAAATTAAACTACGTCACTCGTACCTGCGTAAGATAGCTTGTTGGACGAATCAGGTCGATCAGCTCCAACAATCCATTCTGACAAGTCGATGCCGACATCTGACAAATACTCGATAAGCACCGCATATCCCCCTCTGGCAACACTGACATAAGTCTGACGTTTTTGCAGTAGGTTTGCTACGACCATATACATGTATTGGTCGTCATCATCGTTTCCACTGCCTAAAACACAACAAATAACTCTTTTAGAACAACGCTGCTGCTGATATTCAAAACGCCTTACCGCAAGAAGTTAGTCACTAAAGAGATAAGGGCAAGACATATCCAACGCTCTTAAAGGTTCAGTAGCACACCAACAAACCACGAACAGAAGCAGACGCGCATCCCGCTCACAGGATACCCAACCCACGCAATTTTGCAAAATGACATAGCCACACATCAAAGTCAGCAAAAACGGTGATTACATTGTATTTCAGTGTTACAGCAAATTTATTCCCAAACGAAATCTCGCAAGGTTAGATACTTCAATGTTTTTTAGCGATTTGTAGAATGGATTTTTTTCTAACCTATTGGGACGTGCACAACGTCCAGGGTTGTTAAAACACCTATTTCTTTTAAACAACCCATTAAAGGCGCTTTTTGTTTTTATATTTTTAAAATTAACATCAATACAAGTGTTTTCATTGCAAATGGTGAGTTATTTGCATTCCATAGCATATACTGCATGTTTGATATAATACAAATCAATATAATACAAATCACGGAGTCTTGAGAACTTTACGAGTAATGTTAATATGAGATTCCTCATTTGAAAAAAATTCAGCGATTTAGGCTTAGCTCAACTGTTCGTTGTAGATAATTTACCACCTGCAGAAATAAAGATTTCCTGAGTTTGAAAACTATAATGTTGTGTAAGACATACCAAATAGTTTTATCCTTGGAAAGTGTGTTGCTGACAACATGCTAAGACTAGGCGAATTGTAAATTTGCAATAGTTGTCGTCTGCGCCTTCCAGCTAATCAAATGAGAAAGCTAGGTGAAAAGATTATCATGGGCTTAAATGCAAGCTGTTTGTTATCCGTTAGACATAGCTTGCACTATAGGACGGGTTCATAACCTAGGATCCGTGAAGGTGATATAAGGGGTCGATGAAATGTGATTTAAAGGGTTGCCAGGCTTTGCAGATATTTCTATTACTAATACGACGATTAAGACCGAATTTCAAAATTTATTGGAACGGTTCTTCTTGAGGGGTCCGCAACCTTTATGACGATATACTAGGGGCCGTGACTCAGAAATGTTTAAAGAAACGCTGCTCCAAAGGCTTGTAACCTTGTTCAGTTTGCTTCACTAGACATTTAATTTGGCCTGACCCAACAACAGTCATCTGGTGAAGTTTCAAGACTACATTAGTGCTAGGACTTAATATAAAAATTGACAATTGCACTATCCGGAGACAAACTCATTGTCGGATTAGAGAACTATGGCGTTTACTTCGTTGAGATAGTACGGTCTTCAGTGATGACTTGACTTTAAGTATATTGCTGTAAGTAGTCTAATGAATACACCTTGAATTAAACTGTTGCTCGTAAACGCTTGGTAATGTGATTTGGAGCAGACAATAATTATGATAAATTATAATTTATCCATACACACATCAGACCAGCAAGCGTTTGAACGACACACTTCCCTTCATAAAATTTACAAATAAATCTTAAATATCCATTCAATGTTGAGATTGTTAACTCAATGTCACGTCTTATATCTTAGTACTGTTGCAGATCTAAGTATCTACTGAGATTGTATTGAATGCTTCAGAACTATGGATTTAGACTCGCACAGTTGACAAAAACATGTTTTACAGGTATTTTCATCATGGAAAAACGAGGTGTTTTTCAGTGAACTTTTGCATTGGTTAAAATTATTAATTCTGAGTTGGTTACAAAGTGCCTTCAAGCTTGAATGGCAGAAACAAAAACAGTGCAATTTAAATGCCAGAAATGACGTATTTTTTAATTTTTCTTCCTCTTCACTGCATTTTCTCCATCACTTTTTGCCGTGCGGTAATAGTCACAAATTAAAAATCAACTTCTTTGCTACGCGTGGTACTGGTTTAACGTTCGGTTTCACCGCAAAAATGCTTCTTTACTATTTTTTTTCTGCACCGTGCCAGCGCAGCGTGAATTAAACCTGCAGCTTTGTTGAAAACCGCAGCAACATTTAAAAATGAAACTAATCTGGAGTCAAAGAAACTGTCAACCCTGCCCAGGAAAACGGCCTAATCGGCCAAAAGCAATTTTCAACTTAATTTTAGAAATACTTAGAATTAATGTTTAAAGCTGGTTCTTTCAGTGGCTGCATTGTTTATGCGAAGCAGTTTTATCGAAATACGCTTAAGTTTTGTATTTTTCGATAAAGGGGTAGGGTAGTTTGGCCTTGGGTGCCTGTTGTGTAACAAGACCAATGCGCCCATCTTGGCCATGGTAATCTGTCGAGTAGCAAAAGGATATATCACCAACTTGGGCATGGGTACATGACGTGTGACAATAGCGCATGCAGTAGCACCATTATTGTGCAACATTTTAACTTCTTTGTGAGCTAAATCGTACGTTAAAGACCTTATGAGGCTGAAAAGTGCAAAATTATTCTTGAAAATAACATATTTTCATGTCTCAACCTAAACTACTTCTGTTGCATGTAGAACCGCAAGCTTCGAGCAAAATGCAATTTTGATCTTCAACCCACCGCCAATAAGGGTTATTGGCGGAATTTCTTTTTCTGTTTGTCTGGTGTCTTCACTATGCTTGTTTTGCCACATTTTTTGGGGAAAATTATGTTTGTTTTTTACAAAACAAGTTCGTGTTTTCGGGTCAGATGATATTGAGAAATAATTGCTGAGTTGTTGAAAAAAAACGCCTGTGCACCTATAACGTTTTAGTAAGCCTCGGTGATGATGGGACATAATTCTGGCCAGTGGTTTCCACGGTGTTAGTGTTCCCTCTAGGACCTGAGCAGAGTTTTAACTTCACCGTAGAGCCCGAAGCATATTCCCAATCATCTTTACCAATGAAACAAAGGTGTTCTCCTCCAGCAGCAGACCCCGCTTGAATAGCTTGTTCTTGAGCGGCAAACAAAGCTGAAAGGGCGGCTGAGAATTCACTTGGTTCTTTCAGCATAAGAGTAGCGTCTAAATGGAAAGCTGTGAGGAGATGACCTGTGTTGTATCTGCGAAGACGGACAAAGGCATCAACATAAACGGCAACGGGCCGAGGAAGGACGCTAGAAACAATGACCCTCTGGAACACAAATCAAACGAAACGAACGTACTGTTGAGCGGGTCGGCAGTCAACAACGAAAAATCGAATCTTGGGACCCTCTCCATCTTCTGCATCAGAAGCATATGAAGGCTGACTCGAAAGTAGAAGCTCCGGAACGGAGACCTGAAAACAGCGAAAAATGCAGCACCATGATGATAAAAACACGCGCGAAACTCCAGTTCACTGCGGCCGGTTTAAATACAGTAACATCGTACACTACTTGTCTCACATTTTTGGGCTGTCCTGAATTGTCAAATATTGCTTTTGCCAACTTTCAAACAGTATGCACGAGGTGCAAAAGTGAGGTGGTTTGTTTAAATACTGAAACTCAAGTAATGCCACAGTGGTTTATACATAGACTGCGCTGATGGTCAATTACTTCGATTCGACACTTTTGTTTTTTCTTTAGTCGGCATACCGACACCTGTCCTGATCTAGGTTTATTCAGGATTTGGCTGATATGACCACATTTTTTTCTTATCCAAGCACAAGTCAAAGTTTTTTGAGTTAGACGTGTATGATTCGAATCCGTACAAAATTTTTCGCGTAATGCTGCATTGTAAAATTTTGACCCTTTATGATCAATTTTGAGTTTACAGCTTGATTTGCTGCACTGACAATGAAGCATTGTCCCTAGATCTTAACTACTCACGTATCACTAGCTCCAAGCTACAGGCCGCAGGGCAAGCCGCGCAACACTTCACTGCACACACAAAGTACAATACAATCTACGTTCGCTGTTTAACGAATATGTTCTTTTGGTGAAATAGCCTCGTTCACACCGTCCGGTCTTCACGCATACCGCACAAACACCAAAATGTTTGAAAAATCGGCAACAACGTTTTGCCGCAGAGCTATTGATTTTTCGCATAAAAAAGTAAATCCAATTATCAAGCTTTCTTTAGTACCAGAAAATAGCCGCGAACAAATTATATTTTTTTGTTATTACAGTGTATGCACTAGTGCAGGGGTGGCCAAGCCGCGGCTCGCGAAACGCATGCGACTCTTTGCCCGGTGTGATGCGGATCTTACGTCATTACCAGAAGTCCCACTAAATAACAAACATTACAAAAAATGCCTTGCAAAGTTCTGTCATTGGTCATGTTGGTGTGTGATGTTTATAATAAATCTAGCTGAGCAAATGTGCGTGTGTGAGTAATGAAGAGATGGGTGTTGTTCATGGGCACTGCTAATGTATAATGAAGAGATGGGTGTTGTTCATGGGCACTGCTAATGTATAATGAAGAGATGGGTGTTGTTCATGGGCACTGCTAATGTATAATGAAGGGATGGGTGTTGTTCATGGGCACTGCTAATGTATAATGAAGAGATGGGTGTTGTTCATGGGCACTGCTAATGTATAATGAAGAGATGGGTGTTGTTCATGGGCACTGCTAATGTATACGATGTGGCTCCTTGCGGCATCACAGTGTAAGAAATGTAGCTCTTGGTCTCTGACCGGTTGGCAATCCCTGCACTAGTGGGACCAACCCGCAGTGCGCAGATACACGGTTTTCTGTTGTAACAGCATGACTTGTTTTCAGTGTTCGTAAAAATTCACGATTTTTTATGATAAAATTTATGATTTTTTTGAATAAAAACATCAGATTTTTGAAAGTTTAAAACGGATTTTTTTTATTTAAATCAATTTTTTATGTAATGAGTAGGCGGTGGCCACCTAACGGTAACTTTTAACTTTAAATAATTTATTTAATATAACTTTTTTGTGCTTTGTTAACTTAAAGTACAACAAGTACAAACATCGCAACTTTCGTTCAAACTTTCTTTGCGCTTATGCAATAACACTTAGTGTAAATTGGTTCGAAACATCAATAGCGGTATAAAAAATGAAATATTTAATGAAATGACAATACTCAAACCATCAGTTTAGCAAATTCGAAACATCAATACCGGTATAAAAAATGAAATATTTAATGAAATGACAATACTCAAACCATCAGTTTAGCAAATTCATTAACACTCATGGCATGTTAAAACCAGGGCTGCGGAGCCGTCGTAAAAATGACACAGCTCCAGCTCCGGAGATCTTCTTTTCATGAACATGGCTCCAGCTCCGGAGCTCTTGGTTTTCATGAGTGTGGCTCCGACTCCGGAGCTCTCTTTTTTCATGGTTCCGGCTTTTGTTCCTTTTCACACATTAGTATTTTCATTTGTCTAGGTGTGCCTCAAGTTTGAATGGAAAATGAATTAAATCAAGTACACAAAACTAAGAGAATATGCAAATTTTTTTTTGAGTAATTTAATCTGGTAGTTTTTACGAGCAGCGCTCTTACCATGAGGAAATCAGCAAAAAACAACAATCACAGGTGCAGACGAGGAAACGACGTGACGTCACGAAATCAGACGCATGCGCTCAAAAAACGCATAGGACGCATACCGTGTGCATCCAGCTTAAACCAAAGAAACATCAAAGGCTGTAGATACACTGTTGCAGTCTGGTGTCGTAACAACAACGTTTAGTGTGCTATAAAGAATACTGTTTTAGGCGAAGTAAGTCTTTTGGCAAAACCGTTAGTATCTAGGAAGGAACCCGGAGCCGTGGCTACCTCTCAAATGACCATAGCTCCACCGGCTTCTGATTTTTAATTTGAGCTCCGGCTCCGCAGCCCTGGTTAAAGCCATATTGTATTTGCGGCCTGTACAAAATACAAGCTTTCCAGCTTTTTCGGTGCCAAGTCGATTGCGGATCTTTGAATAGACAAGTCCGTAAGTAGAAAATCCTCTCTATACATCAGTGTTTAATTGCTTTTAACTTTGTATCACCATAAGAGCTCTCTGCCTTCTATACTGATATAAGCGAAGACCTATTATAATGCTATTATATGTGTTATAGATATCACACAAACCTTTAAAACTGCATATGTTTTGCTTGATTTTTTTGGTTTTTATTGCCTGATTTAAATCAAACGATTCCAATCAATCAATCCTGCTTGTTTTTATAAACTTTCTTCTAATGACACAAATCACATAACATCACTAACAGTAACTCCTATGATATTTCTTATATAGCTAAACGAAATATAAAAGATTATGCCGTTCGAATACAATCACGGCTGATAAACTGAAGTCGATTTTGCTAGGAAACACGTAAACCAAGGGAGTTTCAAGAAAGCACGCTCATTTGTGATGCACAATCGATACCGATTTACGTTCTGCAACAGTTTCCTGCTCGTTGGCTCATGTTGATAAACGGCCGACAACAGCTGACACGCGTGCCACCAGCACACGCTGCAAAGCAACGTAACCGCCATCCACGAGATGTTTATGAACATGGCCTAAAAATCCCCTACTTGTTAACTATCGTTTCACTGGTTAATTTACAGCAGGGCTTTCCAAACATTTTTGTCAGATGGCAACATAAGCTACCACATAACAGTGCGTGGGCCGGGCATTTTACGCTGTTTTTTCTCGGGCATAGACGTAACTTTTTTTGAATGACCGAAAAAAAATAAAGTGCATTCAATTATAATGTCCAAAAATATGGATTAGTGAATAATGCTTTGGCGAGTTTTAATACAATTATGGAACAAATAACCGAAATGTCTCAGCGTAAATAAACAGTACCTTACGCAACGTAAACGTTTCGGGATATGTTACATTCTACAAAATCAACAAATGTTTCGTAATAAGATATTTTTTTCATTATTGACAAAATGTGTTTGCGGGTGGATGAAATGGTTTCGCTGGCCGGATTTTGAGACCTCTGATTTACAGTGCTACGCAAAAACTTGCTCATTTTGTCGAGAATCGTAATGTAACTTTCACCAAGACCATTTTGTATTTGTGGCAGACATTCAAAACTTCCTGCCGATTTCATGAGATTCATTTTTTTGGCTATCAAAATAAGCTGATTGAGAAACCATAAATATGAAAGAAAAGAGTATTTTCAATCAAGCTATTACATACAGTCAAATTCATGGGACGCACTGACAAAACAAAAGCTTCAAAACATTCCAGTTCACCGTTTTCAAAAGTTTCGGCAAGTGGAAAAATCCAAATCATAAAACCAACATGAAAAGCTACTTTAAATATATTTCCTGACTTGGGATGCAGAACAGTAACTATTAATTTCAAATACGCCGTTGCTTACAACAAGAAGGTGAGCAGCAAGAGCTCAAACTACAAACCTTCAAACAAAATGCTTGCGGCAGTTCAGCAGCAACAGCATCAACTTTGGTCGCGCTCGCAACCATTGTGCCACTGTAGAAACAGCCAGCAAGTTCTCTTTTGAAGGAAGAAGGTGTCTTTTCGCTGAAGTACGAAGCAAGTTGGCAAAAGTCGTCAACATCATCGACTGTTAACACAGACGGTGCTTTAGCGATTGTCTCAATTATTTGATCTTTGTCAACAGCAGTGTCACTTGTTGTCATAACCTGCATGGATAAGCAATAAACGTGTTTACTTATAAACAAAGGCTTAAGGCGGCACTGCGTAAAATCATGACCTCTTGGAAGACTCGTGGCATGAGAGATGATTAGAGTTTCCAACAAATCACAAAGGTATTGGTATGGGCTAATGGACAAAACATCCGTAGATGCTAAAATGAAAAAAATTAACATTTTTTGTTATATCCGGTGGTGCAGAGTGACTGTCATGCCTAGCGTGGTCAATTTTGTGGGTGAATAACAGCGTGGTGGAAGGGCAGTTGCTCCTTGGGGTTTTGGACTGCTGATAATGGTTACATTTTTTGCTGTAAGCACTACCCGACAGAGGCCATGCCGTTCGAAACGCGTTTACAGTGTAAATTTAAGCGACTACACTGTACATTACAAGACTTTAACTAGTTTTTCTTTTTTACTTTAATAAGCGTACAACATTTATATTTTTTGCAATAAGCCTTCACCTCTCACTTTATTTTAGCACATCCAAAATAAAGAAATATAGTATTTCATAATTGCAGGAAAAAGGTAGTCTTTTAGATTTTTAATTTTGAACATGTCAAGAAACTTTTCAAAGTATGTATGATCCTCGGTGATTAGTCGAGACCGTAACCTTCGAGACCGAGACCTGGTTAAAATTACGAGAC
>JGI24158J21664_10003376_pt1 | contig 19973 bp, 10 predicted proteins | sample Ectturendosymbi3_FD_21664 | JGI IMG/M metagenome (IMG submission 21664) | reverse complement strand
CCGCACACCTATGCTCGACTGCTCGTATTCGACGAGACATTAGCGCAGCCTCATTTTGCAGTTGTAAATTGCTCTGACGCAGTGATGAGTGTGTTTTACTCACCTTTTTCAACACCCAGCCAAAATTTTGCATTTATGAACTCCTGTGTCGCAGCATTGAGTTTATTTTCCTTTGATATCCTAACTTGGAGCGCTGATAGTTTAGATTCAGTGCAATGACACACAAAATAAGGGGAGGGCGTGTAGAAAAATACGCGTATTATGTCAACAAACTTCGCCAAAACGTTAGTTTGGAAACATGAATGTGACGTCAAATTGTGACGTCACAAAGACCGCACACCACAAACAAATGACCACCATATGCAACTGAATGAATCCCCCCATGAAAATTTTCTACGTACGACTGGAGGGCCCCTTTTTAAGTTTCAGCCAGGGGCCCCACATAACCTTAATCCGCCCCTGGTGATAACAGCATCATGGTCATAGCCTGTGTTTGAAACTTAAGTTAGCGCGCTTCCTCTAAGTCAGGGCGGATCCAGGGGAGGGAAATTAAGGAGATCGCCCCCGCTAAAACCTACCAAAGTAAGTCTATTCACCATGATTTTGTACGACTTGGAAAACAACATTCGCGTTTGAAGGCCATTTTGCCGTCCACTTTTTTCTCACAACAGTGTTGTGGATCATACTTCATATCTCTTACAGTAGTGAACTCGTAATGAGACTTAACTACCAAATATTACTGAAATCGCCCCCTAACCTCTGGTTAGATCCGCCCCTGCTTTAAGTCTTGCACTAATTATTCACCATTCCATCCGTAAGCTTCTGCTTGGAATTTTCAGGATTGAATGTCCATCAATGACGTGAAATCGATTTCCTAGTTATATATCTGCGGTTTCGTTAACGTAATGGTGATTCGTTGCTGAAATGTCTTATTGCGTTTAGAATGATGAAAGGATGGATAAAAGCATAAGCACTCCAAACAGCTTGTTCATCAGTTTTTACAAACAGTGTTATTCCAGCAAAAAATGTTTCAACAAAATGACACGTTACTCCAGAAGTTTTTAGCTCAGGCAGTACAAATTTAATGATCGAATATCATCGCTTCCGAATAACATAATACATCAGCCCATATTTGCACAAAATTATTGCAGAGCCTAGCTCCTGCAGGTTCTCAGTTGTTGGACGTGAGTAATACATTTGTGGTACACAAAAACCACAACAATAGACATGCATCTGTATACGCTAAGAGTGGACAAAAATTGCGTTGCAGAGAAAAAAAATGTATTAACAAAGACAGGCCGCTAAAACAAGACCAAGGTTACAAGAGTCTCTAGTCGTTTTAGTTTTGAGTTATTTTTTTTACTAATTTCAGTCTTGAGTTTGTTTGCTTTCTCTGCTCTTGCTTTAGCCTACCAACTTTTTACCCGTAAGCTTTGCTTATACTTTTCAGGACTGAAGATGCGTAATTTTGATCTATTCCTACTTCCATTGTGGTGAGTACGTACTTGAATGTAGATATGTGCAAGTTCACATCACAGCAAAACGAAAGCAGAGCGCAGTCGGCTGATTCCTGGAAAGCACATGGAAAACCTAGAGCTTTCAACAACAGTTGCTCGGCATTTGATCTGGAGGTCATTCCAACCTCCAGTGCGTTGAAGTCTATCTTTACAGGACGTTTGCTTGGGATATATTTTGGGGGTTGTGCAGGTATGGATTAGTGTTTAAAAATATGGGATTTCAGATTGAATCCCTGGCTTGTTATTGCTAGCACTGACATCAGGACTTTCACTGAATACAACGTGATTTTCCTGACAGCCCCAATCGCCAACCACTCGTTTCTGTCACACAAAACTTTTACCCTGGATGAGTTTCAACCATTTTTGAAAAAAAAACACTGTCTTTCATTTAAGGTTGATTAAAAAAACTACACTGGAAATTTAAGTCTTATTCCGTGCTTTGTGCACTAAAAATTTGCTTTGTACTTAATTTGATGCTGTTATGGATGAAAAGGAAAACCACACTTTACCGGGTGGAAATCACCCAGCGTTGTTATGGCGGAGACGAAACGAAAATCTGATATAAAAACACTCATGAAAAAGTATACTGGATTTGAATAACCTCTCCTGCTTTATGCTGGTGTGGAAGCACACCTTGAGTGAAGCACATCATGGGTGAATTATTACCCCTTATTGCCGAAATTCCAGCCCTATACCGCACGGGATAAATACTAATACTAGCTATAACGTAGGGTGATTTTCAACCGAAACCACAAATCTTTCTCGTTAGTTGAAAAATCCGAATAGCAAGCTCGATCGAACGCACACCAGAAAAGAAGCCAGACAAGCATTTGCAGCTACTGATGCGCTGAGAGCGCTGCGGCGCTTGCTTATATAAGAAACACGTGGTTACCCCACGTGACAGGGTTGACTCCACCCATGGCAATCTCGGATTCTAGTTTTTCTATAATGGTCCACTCAACATTGCCGTTTACGCAAAGTGTGCTGCAAGCATGATATACATTACACTAATATGTAGCGAAACAGCCAAACAACATGCACATATGTTTCTGCAGATTTTTTAGAACTTTGGAATTTTCGGCGGAGCCAGATTTCAAATTTTTCGGAAGTGGGCAAAGGTGAAGCAATCTCGAACCAAATGCTTTTGGTAGCCTTGTCCTTGGAGTTAATATTGAGTGGGTGCAAGGAAAAGGTTCATACGCGGTGCTGCCATTGACTCGCTACCAGTGCATCATTCACTGCGAAAGCAGTCACGCGGCCTACGGCGCAAGCAAGTAGAGATGAGCACTACAGACCACTGGTGACACTCCCGAAAGGAGTACAAAAAGCCAGTGAAAACGAAACTGAACTGAACACGTTTGGTATCAGAGCGGATGCAGAGTCAAAAATATAAATTCCGTACAACTGAGTTAGGGCTGAGTTAGGGCAAAGCGTTTAGGGTGTTAGAGTGCAATGTTCAAACAACGTTGGCTATGTTGGATGAAAATTTAATGTCGTGGGAATATACTCTAGAAAAACTGTCAAAACTTCATAATGTTTGTGATTTTACAGAAAATACCTTCATATTATAATACAGGGTTTACCTTTAAAGGATCAAGTCTTGTATTTCACAGGAATATTCACAAGTAACCTTCAATCAGATAAACTAGCAATCGATACAAATATGTATAAAAACATCGGACGCAAACGCTAGATTTTAAATTTCTTTCATTTCAACCAAATTGCAATCAGCTTTTAATGGTTTTATGTTGAAATAAGGTTTTAGTGAGGATATTTGTGGTTCCATTCAATCAAATCAAAATTTTACTTGTCAAGTACTGGTGGCTAAAGCGGCAAAGTACAGTACCAGTACTTTTTCGGGAACAAGAAACACATTTATCAAATATTTGATATACTCGTATGCGTAGCTAGCATGCAGTAGCAATCTAGTAACTTCATTCTGGCGCTGTTGGATAACGACCAAAGACCTTATCATAGTCTGGGATCTTATTTTGATATTCTACCAGTGTATTTATTGCATGGCTAAACTTCTACAAGCTGCACAACAGTGCTTAAACTAGCAAAAATTAACATTGGAGTTTCATACCTATAAAGCTAATGATTTACCACAAGATGTTTCAAATTTATGGATCAGCTGAATTTTACGGTTTAACCCCAACCACGAAAGATCGAGTGAAATTTGTAGACCATGGAAGAGCTCATTATGACTTTAAAGGCAAGGTGTTTTCCAGGAAAAATATACGTAACAGTGGTGGTGGTTTTTCCAACATTTTCCATCCAGAGCAAGGACAGCAAAGCACTAAGTCGATACTGATGCACGATGGTTGGTGTCTAATTTCACAAGCTATTTTTACAATCTAGTCTAAGCGCAACGTTTTCAGCCATAATGAAAATGGCATTTTCAGCCTATACACAGCAGAAAAAAATCATATCACTATGAGAAGCAATGTTCAATTTTCGCTTTGTATCGAGGTTTTGCGCGTTTCAAAAGTAATACGAACAATTTTAGTGATTTTCATAAGTATATGTCCGCACAGCTTTTTCAATTCTTGTTCGGCAAATAGGACAGATTCGCAACTGTCTTGTGCATTCCATACAGAAGGATATGTGACCACAAGGTATGAAAACCATATCTGATGTTGCGCAGAGACAAACCTGCAGGAAAGTAAACACAAGAAAGGCTTTACTAAACCTCAAATATCCCAGAAACATTGTACAAACCAATTCTTGACGTTGGGACACTTATTTGACACTTGGAGGAAATATTCATCAAAACATTTTCCATTTTTCTCACAGGTTTTTTTTTACAGGTTTCAAAACGATTGCGAGAAAACTAAAACAAAACAAGAAATCTCTCCAAGCGTACCGAAAGAAAATTGATTAAAATCGGCTTGGCACCAGATACTTCAGAATTTTTTCGCAAAGCATTTATACCTTGCAGAGTTTCTCCTCTTCCAACTCCCGCAGTGTTTTCTGTAAATCTTTCATTATTTTTTCTGTGGTGCTTTTTTGTTTCGACGCATGAGTAATTTCTGTCCCGTAATAACTTTTGCAGACGCTCTGCAAACAAACACAAATTCCTTTCTTTCGTCGGATATCGTCGTAATAAGTTTCGTCCTCTGATTTTTGAAAAGTACGATAGTGCTTTTAATCATCTTTAAAAAGTATTTGTAATTGTGTGGCATGATTTTGAGCTGATAAGGGATCATCCATGGCAATGGCATAAGCAAATCAACAAAAATTGATGCATTTAGTCGGTGCACTTTTAAAACACCTGGTTACTGTAGTCTTGTCTAAATCACAGATGGACTTAAATCATAATACTATTGCCTATCATTGCAATGAGCCCTTTGTTAATGAAACTGCCCCCTTGCGGAAAAAATTTAAATGTTTTTCCAGAAATGATTCCTATTGTTTGGTTAGTTTCAAAAAGCATTTCAAGTAAAATCCTGTTCACCGTTCAGTTTAGAATTGATTTGTCGCTTTCTTTCTGCAAGTTCGACTTGTTTCTTTGCACCACTGCAGATATTGTTGCGTCATCAATTCATCTCATCCAAACAAACCACATACAGCTGAAGTGTTATGCAACACGTTTATGTCTTGACAAGTTGTATACTTTAAAGCGCGTAAGATTAAGGTATATGTTCATTCGCAACGTAAATTCCAATTTTCACCGATGAGCGATTAAGAAATAAATTTGGATGAATTGCATTGTTCACTTGTTAAAATGATTTAAAGTCTTAATCATTCGGCTTCCAATTTTACTACAGGGAACCACATCTTGCTATTTTGTGAACTGGTCTATGACCTCTACTTAGGCATTCAACCTGCTCTTTTTTTCAAGCCCTGCTCTTGCACGTGTTCACTGCATTTACAGTTCTGTACAGTATCCAAACCATTTTCCTTTTGTAGCTGTTCACCAGCGCTTACGCAGTTTTAAGGTGTTGTGAGGCAGGTTGTTGCCTTGCTTTACGGTTTGCTGGCAACAATTTCACAAATAATGAGAATATGTAAAAGATCATGGGCATAACCCTCCCTAAGATGCATAGGTGCAGAAGCAGTAGAATCCTGGACGGGGCGGGTTAACCGCGCGGGTTGCGGGTACCAGCATTGCGGGGCGGGTGCGATAACCCCCACTGCTATGCGTCCGGTTGCGGGGCGGGCTGATCTCGCTGCGGGGTGGAGCGGGTGATACTTAGTGCGGGTGAGGGACAGACGCCGGGTGAGGGACAGACGCCGGGTGAGAAATTCTCGGTGCGGATAACTGAGTGTTGAGCCAAAGCACATGAACTTAATCGGCTCAAAAATCGCAAAACATGGGGATGTACTAAAGTTGTTTGCCAGCATTGCGCTTAGGACAGTAGACTTGCACCAATTATCACAATATGATGTAACATCCGATTGTTGCGAAAGATTAGCTCAGACTCTTGCCGTGTGGAGGGCAAGAGACCATTTTCCAATTTTACCTTCGTACTTGGTGAGGAATAATTCAGTCCAGCAGCCTTTCCAAATCGGCAAGAAAGCGCTTAATGCACAACTAGTCACAGCTGGACTGAAACGTGTTTTTTATCACCTCAAATCTGTTGACTGCGGAAGATCAGATCTGTGGAAAAGTTTCGGTTTCCAATGAAAAGAATGAGCAGCTAAATTTTGTTACTTGTTACACATGTCTTCAGGCGTTGTGAGTAGGGTAAGTTTTTGCAACTCTTGTCACAGCTTCCTAAATACTCAGAATTTATTTAGTACGTTGTTTTAAGCTGGTTCCAGCAATTTTATATTGCAACATTTTGCAACATTTTTTCTTTTTTAAGTGCAAATTTTTACTGCAATTTTGTCAAGTATTGCGAAAAATGCAAGAGTGTGATTTAAAAAAACTTTAGAACTATTTCAATATGATGATAACAGGAGTTATGGAAACGTTTGCAATATGTCGTTTTTATCGTTTTCATTGACCGTGATTTTCATTATAAGGCTATTTAGCACTTCCGCTTTTCGTATTTCAGTATAGTTCTGTTCATTTGATAACCGATTTGAACTGAATGGTGACTAAAAAGCAGTTGTGGAAATGACCCGACCAAACATCAGTTCAGAACTGTATGCCAAACTGTTAAATTGCCAAGCAATTTCATGCAGTGTGCAACGAAGTTTTAGCATACTACGCAAACTCTTAGCAAAAAATCGCCATTTCTCCCAAATAATGCATTGAAATATTTAGCATTGTATTTAAATAAATCGCTTGAGTAAATCACTGTCGCTTAAAATGCTAGTGCATAAATGCAAGTTTTACTGCAACTTCTTTCAAAAATAAACGCATATTTCTCACGATTTTATTGCAACAAAAACTCGCCCTAGTTATGTTTTAGCAGATTTCGGACAGGTGCGGGTTTGAGGCCGAAAAAGTGCGAGGCGGGCACGGTTTCGGATGGTCTGGGGGCCGGGTGCGTGTTAGAAATGTACGGGTGCGGGGCGGGAGCGGACAAAAAATTTCAACCGCGCAGGAGTCTACGTAGCAGACAAATTTTTCGGAGTGCGAAGGAATTTTGACCGAATTTTCCAAAACTCACCCGAAAGTTTTTGTGCGACTTTTGCTTAAAAATTTTCTCCCACCAAGATCACAAAGACCTATATTTGATCTGCCCTCTAGAAAAAAATGTCTTAATGTGTTTTTCAGCAAACGTTGGGCGCCATTTTTTGAACTCAGAAAATGTGGGGCGCCATTTTTGCCATTTTTTCCTGGATTTTCAGGGAATTTGTCCAGATTTTCAGATATTTTGCTTGGATTTTCAAACATTTTGTCCAGATTTTCAGAGATTTTGCCAAGATTTTCAGGGATGTTGCCCAGGTTTTCAACAAATGAAAACGTTTGGGGGTGCGTTTGCACCCCCTCCTCCTAACCCACTGCTGAGATATACCATAAAAGCAAATTAAAATTACAATAAAAGTGCTTTGCGTCTCACATGTTTAAGCTTTGCAAATTAAGCACTTGCATCGATACTTTTCACCAAATTTGAGTTTGAATTATGCAAAACTAGTTCTGAAACTCATTTGGTCCTGATTTACGTTTGACTTACTGTTTGCTGGATTCTTGACGGTGAGGTCGAAGAACATGGCACAACCGATGCGAATGAGGAGAAATGCTCTTTCGAATGATCTACGTTAATGCTTCCATACAAATCTTCGTTTTCAGAAAAGGATTCCACATTTTGGGTGAGGACAAATGCCGATGATGCCTTGGGTACTTCTAATAGTTCCAATTCTGTTATTTCTAACGTTCTGAAACAATAATTTGAATTTGATCATTTTCCCACACTTTGATGAATCGAAAGGCTAGATTCGAGCGACGGGAAAGCAAAGCTGCTGTTACTGTACACAAATTAGTAAAACAAGTTTTGATATGTGTTTGACACTGAAACAGCAGAGAAGAAACTTGAAAACGTGACTAGTAATTAGATGTCAACAGCCGCTCGTTTGGATGTACGGAGCAATTTCGAGTTAAAATCACAAAACAGTTTAAGAACTACAAGTTGAACGCACTGTTCAGGTGGAGAGGAGCTTATTAACCACACCATACATTTGATTTTCTTTTAAGGCCTGGAAAAAAGCGAAAGCAAGGACCCGAAGTGGAAGTTTTCTATTCCACAAAAGTGTGTAAGCAATTTTGTCGAAAGTCATAGTGATGCAACTTCTAGAGACTTTGGAAGAACAGGGCATTAGCTCCAACATATTCTGGATACGCTGCAACGTTGCACTAAAAATTTTTTTCAAACTCTGAAACACTCCGTTTCAATTTTTCCAACGTTTGTAGTTATGTACTTAGTCTATCGCTACAACAGCAATATACGCTTTCAACGCAATACGTAAAGATACATGATGTGGTTTGTTTTTCAGAGCGTGGTTTGAAGATATTGCTTTTGCAAGAAATGCAGGCTTTGTTTCTTGTAGTAATGCTTGATATGATTAAAAGCTCAACATACACACTTCGAACGCTGGGAGTGAATGATGTTCTTCCAGCTTCGAAAAATTACAATAACTCTGTAGGACTGGTTGAATTATTAATGTTGTCGTTTATTTAACAAACCATCTATAATAAAATGTTATTGAGTGATGATTGCAGAAAAAAATTTTGCTGTTCAAATCAGGAGTGGAAATGGATATTTGCAGTCAATGTCGCAATAAGTTTCAACTTCGCTGAATGCTTTCGTGAAACCATTGGGCATTTACCTGCCGCGATGACCTGTTACTGCATCCAGCAATGCGGTGGCAGTTTGGTAGGCAACGCCGAATTGTTGAATATTTCGTCTCATCACCTCACGCACCATTGTTTCGTCGAATCCCAAACCTTAAAACAAAATTTAGGTCACGCCAATACATAAAACAAGATGCTGAAATATTTTGGAAAAAAAAATTTTTGTCAGTGAAAACACGTGCAAGCAATAACTCAGGTTACTTTCCAGTACCTACCGTTCCTCAGCTTGAGAATTAAAGATGTTTCGCATTTACTCCTAATAGATGGATGAATGATTGAAAAAACGATGACTATTGCTTTATTAACTTCGACATTTTAATATTAACGGTAGTGCATATTTCATGAAAAACGTTCGAAGTTTGATATGTCAGATCCTTGGTTTTAAGTAATTTGCCAAACGCGTGAGCCGCTGCCATCATTTAATCTCTTATGCATTGAATCATATTTAATTACCAACGTATCGAATCGCGTGACAAATAGTCATATTTTTTGCTGCACGAATGACAAAGCAAATATTAAAGAATTCATTTCAGGAAAAAGTGAATTGCCCCAATCTTGCAGAGAGAACGATATCCTTTCTAGGCGTTTCTTTTCTTGACATATTGCTTTCAACATCAAATGAATTTTTCGAAGAAAAATTAGAACTGACTTTGGTGAGCTTCTACGCAACTTAGGAAAATCGTTTCCCGATAAAGGTGGAAAGATAATTTTTCTGTTCGTTTCATCACTGGTGGTTTTCACCTAAAGGTGATTAAACAGGGTCTGGAAAACATTTTCTGAATCGAGCGTTTTTACAAAAAGGCAATAGCAAGTAGGGTTGCAGAGCCGGAGTCGGAGTCGTAAGGAGTCGAATTTTTTTGGGTGGGGTTGGTGTTGGATTCCTAGCAACACTGGAAGTCGGAGTGGGTTTTTTTGTTCAACTCCGACTCCGGATGTAAAATTGGATAATTTTTCACATCGCACTGCTAAATTGGGAATTCCTGTTGAAATGGTACAATTTCATTTGAAGCTTTTGTTGAAACAGAGATTTCTTGCTGTGTACCACGATTTCCATTGATTTTAACAGCCAAATTTCATTCCCTTTATATTAAGTAGTCAGAGTCAAAAATTTTGGTAAGTCGGAGTCGGAAATTTGGAACAGTCGGAGTTGGAGTCGGATATTTTACCTCCGACACCGCAACCCTGATAGCAAGTGTTGCCGCGATGATTGTTTGTAGCTAACCAGTGCGACTCAAAAAGCAAACCGTAACGGTTGACCTAGAGAACACAGAGCATCTAAACTTAACAAGCATAGCGAAGCATGAACCATGCGGAAGAACCTCATTGGGACTGGACAGTCTTATACACTTGCTTTTCAAAAGCAACTGGTTGATGTACAGTAATACGTATTGCACTGATTGCGCTGAAAGCTCACTGAAACGCATTCCGTTTGTTTCAACGCAGGCATGGAGCAAATGCATGCGTTAAGTACAAAATGGTATGTTTGGAACGGCAAACATTTAGGCTACATAGACTCTTTTAGCACTGCGTAATAATACACGTTCTGTACATGAAGACAAAGGATCTTGTGTGAATTGGTCGGGCATACACAATGTTTTCGTTGACGTTTTGAAACGCGAAAATATTTAGAAGATCCCTACCCGCTGAAACCGTGAGGGTGTAACCATTCCTTAGGTCTTGTACAAATTCAGTGGATCATAACAACGTAGAATATAAAGTTAAGGATACTCCATTTATAGGTTGAAGAACGTATTGAAGCTCTGAATGAGACTCATCCATTTTGTTCTATATCTGTCACATCAGAGGCGCGAGTTGTACTTGGAGATGTCCAAAAGCCAGCACACATTCTCATTACATCAAATTGCATATTGATTTTCGATTTGCACGTACCCTCACTTCCTGCGCGTGCTTGCAGCTTGTCTTTGACACTGGCTCGCGAATAATAGTACGGTAATTTGTTACATTTTCAGATTGCCCAAAGTTACTCGGAAGTCAAGTAATGGTGCATAATCATCCCTTTGATGTGTGTAAATGTATATTCCTTCCACTGCACAGTTCTGGTAATCTTTTCAGAATAAAACAACGGTCTTTGTAACTGCAAAACACCCATGCATATTTCTGCCACCTTAAACTCCTGGTCGTCAATTTCACATGTATCTGTTCGGGAATGACGATTCGTAGAGTTGAAGCAGATCAAAGCACCACTGCCGGTTGAAACAAATACAATTTTTAGTGCTTCTTTGAAATATTAAAATAAAGTTTAAACCTGTTTTCTGATTCCCAAACAATTTAAAGTGACTGAATTAGCTCTTTATCTTTTGTAAACACAACTTTTCTTTGAGCGCTCCTTTAGATTTTATCAGACTTCCCACACAAAAAAATCTAGTAAAATCTCAAAGACGAGAAAACAATAAAAAAGTGTTCAAGAGTTTGTAGTCATAGACTGAACAACAGTTTGTACAATCACTTTTAATTTGCAGACGTCAATAGAATGGACAGTAGATTTAGAATCACATTATACTCTTACTTTTCTTGTAGTTTTCACACCAGCATTAAATTGTTGAGTCTACAAAAATTTCAACCTTTGCAATTGGACAGTATTGTATGTTTTAGACAACTTTAGATTATTCTAAATGTAGTACATTCCTTGAGAATCTCAGGAGGAAGTTTGCACATGGTGGAAATCAGGTCTTGGGCTCAACTTGCCGTATGATACGGCGAATATCTCCAATGATTTCTCAACATGAGGAAGAGACAGAGAAGCAAATATTTGTTTCTAACTATTTTACTGCCTAAAAACGACATTTCGAAAATCTAGCCCTGTGTCTTGATCCTTTCGTGAGGCTCAATCATAAAAGAAAATATACCGTGAGCTACTTCACATAAACAATTTTCCAATCGCACTCAACTGAGGTGGCGCTATTCCGTGTACTGTACAAGCTGTTTGGATATGAATTGATCTTGTTGGGAATTGACTTCGGCGGCAATTGACTAAAGTGACGCTTGCCAGGTGACAATTGTTCTGAAATAGCTATGGCAAGCACAGTAACCACGGGTGTAGTGCTAAAAAAGATGTGTGGCAACGCATCCACAAAAGCAGCCATTTTCAATTAATCACACGCAATTATTAAATTATTCATTTATGCGACGTCTGGAGCTGCGCGCAGGTAACCTGAGTGAACGCACACCTTCAACTCAGCTTACTATGAAAAAAGTGTAAGAATGCCGCTCCCAAACCCAAAAATATGTGGTAGCGCCGTTTCCACGCGTTCGCGCTCCGCTACACACCTGATGGTAACACAAATATTTCGCGTTAGCGTTTTTGGGCCACCCACCCTATGCACCAGGGGAACCCCCGTGGGTTTCAACCGAGAGAAAGAATTTAATTTAATTAAGCATCGGTTTCCTTCTCACCCACCTTAGATTTGATTACATGAAGCTAGATTATATGTTCTCATTTTGTGACCTGCATTTCATTTATGTAGGTTCGACAAGGCACGTCATCTGCCTAGCAATTAAACTTTCGTCGGCAATTTGCGTGAAGTTCTATTTATGAAAAATGCACTTTTAAAACAAAGAATATTCCGATCTTTGCATTTGAATCGGGGGAGTTTGACAAAGACGCAGATTTTCGCACGTAGTATTCTTTCTTTTGACAAAATAATACAGCAATTTCATACAGCAAATTAGCAGCTTTTAAACAAAGATTTCAAACCAGTGAACCCCTGAATCTATGATTGCATTAACAAATTATTTTCGTGGAACTACAGCGACAGCTGTTCTTGCCTGTAATGAAATGTTGACTTCAGTTCTCTTGGTTTTACCCTGGAAGCGATAGTGTAATTTTACAGCTGAGTTTCACTCAAAGAACCTTTAACACTTATACAAGGTTTTCCACAGGAATTGATTACTTTGGCACAATTACTGTAGAACTAATGTCTTATAAATGCTGCTTTTCCTGCTGATGTTGAGACTCTCTACTCACCCATAACTGTAATTGCAATTTCGGAATTCATTGCAGTTTTAAGCAATTCTGCCTTTGATTTCACATTTTTGCATGCGTCATTGTTAGGTCTTCTTCTGACACATGATGATAAATCGGAAGGACCGCTTTGAACTCTGCAAAACCGATTGACGCGATGTCAGTCTTCTCTTGGCATAGAGTAAAAGTAGAAATATCAAAGTTTAGTCACAGAATAGAAAAACAAGTTTACCCAGTCCAAATGGAGACACTCTCCAATGTTTTTTAGAGCGTTTGGATTGTGTGCTTTGATTAAATTTGAAGTAATCGAACATTCCTTGCCCGCAGGTCACTTGAAGCACCAAAGAAGTTCAATTATTATTGCAGGGAGTAACATTCAGGTCCTACAGACTTCGTTCATTCCTTCTACAAATGAACGTTTAAATAAACTGCGCAAAGAACTTTATAGTTTATGGGTTTATTTATTGACAAATTCCATAGTATTGAGAGCCAGAAACAAGTAGTGCCAAAATTATTCGATAAAGCAAAAAAGCGGTATCTTCATTCTGCACTTCAATGTGTCTTCAGAGCTTGCCAGCAGATTATTGGATTTTCGTCGAATGTTTTGTGCTTGTGAACACCAACCAACAAAATGAAAATTGCAAAATGGCAAGATGCCTTTTCGGAGAAGCAAAATAATTTTTAGTGTGTTTCTTGGGACCGGTTGCCCAAATAAAGTGTCGTCTGTAACCAAGTGCTTCAACAAATTCTGGTGTAATGTCTTTATAATCTGTAATTTTATCAAATCTGGCCGAGAGACAACTTGTATGTTTAATTGTCATTGCAAAATAAAATTACATGGAGTTTTTACATCGGGAATGTTTCCGGCCATTGAAAATCATTTGAACTTTCAATCGCAAATTTTCATAGATGGAAAAATGGTGTTGTGGCAATGCGGAAAATGAAGACACTTCCGCTGTTGGACAGCTCCACATTTCCACTTCTGTGTGTTATGAAGTCCTGCAAGTTGAATTCATTGCGTTTTTAATAATTAAATATTTCAAATGATGGCCTGCCTAATTTGAAAAGAAAATGGTTTTCAAACAAATATGAAGAACCTTGGCCTCATTAGAATGTTCCATTTGACTTACACATTCAAAGACGGTCGATCGTTTTCAGTGCTTCTCAAAATTGGCCTGTTGATGTTTGGAAATTTAGCCACGATTTTGTGAATGAACTCTGGACCTCTTTTCTGGAGGAGGAATGCGCAATTAGGGTACCACATTGCGTGTTCGACCCAGGGATCATCGTTTTGCTTCCAGTTCTGCAAACCTCCATGGCAATAATGGCATCTGACGCGATCGCGAATTGCTGGAAAGAAACAGATCATTTCATTTAATAAAATCACAAAAGGCAAACTCATTAATCCCTGCATTTATCTGTATAGCTTGCTGTGCCAAAATGGTAATCACAGTTATCGCTAACTCAAACTAACCACTTTTATCCTCACTGACAAAGATGTTCTAAGCAAATAGCTACGATGTGTTAAGACTTCCCATAGACTATCAGTAAGTTGATGTCTAGATTGCACCTTTCATGCACGGTACGCTGCTTTGCACTGCCTCATTTCTTTAGCAAACATATTTTTCGTGATTTGGAGCAAACGTAAAGCAGCTGTTCGATCACACTGCACGTAACGTAAACTGATGACAGAGATTTTGTCTCAAATGCGTAATAATGGCAGGTTTTGTGAAAATGCAACAGGTGAAATCTGAAGCATCAAGAAAAAACAAATTTGAAAAGAGCGGCACCTAGTGAAAAGAACCCAGCTTCGGCAAGTACTCGTGGAGGAGCGCGAGTGAAGCACCAGTTGAAGAATGTTCTCTCCCTCTCTTGAACAGAAAGCATAGATGGAGTGGCTGGGTGTAGGCAAGGAAACGTTTGTTGAAGATTGGATTTTCTCTCTTCCGACAGACGGTTACTTGCTGTGTTGAAAGTTGATGGAGCTGGCTGAAATTAAAAGCTTGCTAGTTCATAAAATGGGTTCATGGAAAGAGAATATTTAGGCTGGTGAAATTGGTGCAGAGACTTAGTGACATATTGTATGCAAATATTCTACCGATTCATCATAAATACTCCAAAGTTACCACACTCGGAAATATCAACACATTCGGAAGATTTTATGATCAATGCCTTTGTGAAGGAAATTTTGGATAATGGCAAATTACTTTATCAACGACAGATAGTAAACTCATCGGAGGCATTTGCGTTTTCCTTACAACAAAGTTGATTGCATGAACTACAATATCAGTTCTCCGAATGCAGTGCGTAACCTTTTCGAGATTGATTTAACGTACAATTGAACGTAATTACAGTAGTTGCGTCATAAATCATAACTCAATGTTCAGTGCCAGGCAGAAGTAACAGTTCTTGTTAAACTAGAACGGGCAGTTCAATTTTTTTTTTCATTCCGGTATTATTTCTTAAATTCGAACTTGCAAAGGCTGCTATGTACAGCATACGCCAAATACACACATTGCGCAAATCAGGAGTTCAGGATTTGAAATTACCTGGAAATTCTTGTTTGGTATGTTGCGGTTTTCTCGACCTTGCGCCATTGAACAGTGAGGAAAATGAGTTGTGTGTTCTGTATGAGGGTTATCTAATCTTCTCCAATTCCGCAAAACCCCTCCACAAGAAAAACACTGTGTTCGATCCAAGTTTCCTAAAAAGAACCAACCTGAGGCCGCCATATCTTGTTCAAGGGGAGCGGAACGCCTCGGCCAGAGGTCGGTAAATGTAAGTAACCGATCGACTTCTCGACACAAGTTAAGTTTAGATAGAAGTTTCGCATGTTCCGGATTTGTGATGACAGCAAGCTGCCGATGAATCGGACAATTCGGTGCTGGTTGACTTTTGACGGATGGTGTGGTTTGGTTATTACTTATTTTGTCAGCAGGTCCATCAGACTGTACCGATTCGGCAGGTCTAAGAAATACGTGTAAGAGGTATTGAAAAGTGTTGTGCTTAGTAGCATAGGTGGTCATCTATATCACCTGATGTCATCTTGTCTTTCCACCAGTTCTCGTTGCTGAAAATTCTGGTAACAGTCTGTGGTAGATCTTGAAGTTGTCGTTCGATCATCAAATTTAGAGGTTTGTCCTGGTAACCATGAAGATGAACGCTTCTCAGGTGAGCTGCTCTGCATAAAACAACAAAAAGTGAGACTGTTGCGTTCACTTGCTGACTCGGTCAAAACAGTTGTGAGCTTTTTTATTTCATGAAGCCAAAAATAGTTTTATTCACGTTATTGTTTCAAGTTCAAATAAACCATTACATGTGAAAAGCAATGAAACCAACTGCAACTAAACATTGCAAGTATATTGATTTTGAATAGACTTTACCAGCATAGTTCCCTGAAATGGTGGTTGCTTCCCTTGGTAGTGGGCAAAGCGTTGAAATGGTCTGAAAAGCAGACAGCAATTGATTCGATAAAATGGTGCTAAACCTTAAAACGTTCGTCTCAATCCAAATAGGAAACGTAGCAAATAATACAGATTTCGATGGCTCTGGATTTGTTTTCATTCTTTGGAATACCAGCCAAAGTGCCATATACAAACATGAGTGGAAATCATAAAATGGAACAAAAATAAATTTAAACACTAAATGTTAAGATGAACTATGCTTTCCATTACCAATGAAGATTTTATGCCAGTTACATGCATATTATGACTTATCATTTCATGCTTTTCGACAACGAGTTGTTGCGCGTGTAATCGAGTCGGAACGCAAGCACAGCACACAGGCACAAGAAAGCACAGACCAAATACTCCGAAACATGTACAGTACATGACCACACATTACGACGCCTATGCAGAGGTTTCTTTAGAACTTTAGAGTGACGCAAAGCTTTCCTACGCCTAAGCTGCATGAACTGCGCCCTTGATGAAGGTGTTCCGACAACAAGACAGACAGAGATGAAAGGAATTTGCAGAGGGATGGATTTCGCATGTGCGAACAGACTCGAGAGTTTTCCCTGCATCTCTCTTGAAACTGCACGCCAGGCATAAAAGGCTATAGTTCCACTTGATAAGGTCTTATGACCCAGCCTGTTGTCAAACTCCATACAAATCAGTACTATGTGGGAATCACTGACCGGTCTACACAACCATTTACATAAAGCGTGATAAAAGACATGTTTGTGGAGTGCAGGAGTTAAAAAACCTCTCAGAACCGAATTCTTCCTAAAAAAATCCAGCTTCCAGACGAAACATTACTGTAGAATTTAAAAAGAATACTTCTAAAAGATGTTGTGTGAAGACACATCTTTTCAGCCAATTTTTGCAAGACAAATCATTTTTTGTAGTGAGAAAGTATGAAGCTTATTACACATTACTTGCTGATGCAAAATAGTTTGCGTTTCTGAGGAAAACAATACCTAAAGTGCTTCATATTGCTCACCGATTTATTTCAAAACAGACAACACGGAAATGTAGTAGGCAATCCACTTTTGGTTGAGATCATTTGGCAACCATATTTACTTGCATGGCATTTTGTGTTCACGCAAAATGTCCATGAATTCCAGAAATCACAGCATTACAGGAACAAAACAAATATCTTTTTTGCAAAAAGATTCAACACCTGACACACATCAACAAATCAAAATGAACGTTCGGAATATGACGCAAGAGTACCTGTTTGAATTCTCTGTTGGCGTTCCCATTCCTGAAATAAAGAAGCTGATACACGCCGTATAGCTCAAACAAAGTTTTAAACTTGTGAAACATGATTATTTGTCATTTTGCAGCAAAATCGCATTGCAATTTTTCTAGAGAAAAAATGTGTGGAAATGACCGACATTTTCTCCTTAATAGTGATCCAGTCTAAGATGGTGATTACTTGTTAAAGCGTTTGTCGGTAGCTTTCTAGCTTTTCAATACAAACATCTGTTTCGTTCGCATGGAGGCAGTTGTGACATACTGTAGAACAAAAAGTGTGCACTGCAATTTCACAACGACGCTTGTTTATGGGCATTGTTTATTTTTCCCTCGCACTTTTCCTATTAGTTACAATTCTTTCGTGGTAACTCCCAAGTTGGAGGTTTATTTTCTCAGGTTAGGCAATTTCAATAACCATTTCCTTATGACTGTTGCGATATAAAAATCATTGGATGGCCGTGAAAATATGATCTTGCTTTGATTTTATCACAGACCTTTCAAACTAGTATATTTAGGCAATATTTGTTGTTTTTAGCACATAGAAATGCACATGCACGCAAATACAGAACATCACACTCAAAACATTTTTTCTTCATCGTAAGAGCAGTTATTTGTCCGCTGCTAGGCCGCAATACCATAGATTGTGAACTACCGACGATAGCACGAACTCTATGTGCATTATTACCTTTTGTGTTGTGGGAACATACACACAATTTCAGACAATTCCTGCTATATGACTTTAAAATTACTTACAATGGGTAATGGGAAAAATTTCAAGTCCACTGTCCCATTCCATGTGATTTTTATGGGAATCTCACATTTTCACTATAATTCTGAAAAGAGTTCCACATTTTTGTGAAATATAAAATAACTAAAATCAATAATCTTGCACAGTTTTCACAAAACTGTCTTCACTCTGCCCAACGTTTAGACGTGTCAACATTCAATTCTACAACACGTGATGCCCCTGCCCCGGTTGTTTTATTTGCCCGGAATATTTGAAAAAATGTCTTCGATTCCGTTTGTTATCACCAATTTTATGAGGGTAAGGAGGGATGCTTGCTGTCTTGACCCTTCGTCTCGTTAGCGTATACTTTTATTTGTATTTCGTATTTACATTTGACCAGCAGCTGTGGTTATTTTCAACCACACATTTTTTCTTGATGCTCTGCATTGTTTGTCAATGTTCCATGCAGCAAATAAAATGTGTTTTATGCTTTCACATTGACTGTAAGTCTACGAGCACGTACTGTGACTACTTAAAACATCTAAGAAGTTTTTGTGAAGAAATACACTCCTTACTTTGACGTCATGCCTGGACATATCAACAGAAACTTTCACAAAAGATTGATATGATTATGGTCAAATGTTTTAACAAGCGCATGTGCTTAATTTTCTCAGATCCTCAACGTTCCTGTGCAGTGATATCCTTCTCCAGCACGCTGACAGCAGAGAGGGAGTATCACAAAATCTCAAGCTTGTCTTCACAATGACTTGTTGTTTCTGGCTTATCACTGTTTGCAGTGTAGTGCAGGGTAATTACACGTCCTGATTTACGCTATATTGTCTGCTAATCACGTTTTCCTTCGAAATTGCTACCTGGTTTAATTTTAACACAAACCAACCCTTTCGTCTTGTCATAACTTTCATTTCGTTTATTTGCCTCGGTTTAGCCCACCTACTTAGGTACGCTTGCTCAAGGTAATGTCTTCAACCAGTTTACATCCCATTGTAAAGTGGACGTTTCTGAAACATAAAATCACTCAAAATGTCGGCAAATATACGAAATAAAAGTCATTGAAACTCGATTTATATCCCAGAGAACAAAATTATCTAACGCTAAACCTAAATTTTGATTAACCAGATTTTGACACACTTCATACAAAACTTATGCCACTAAAATCAATCTCACCTAAACCACTTCCATAACAATTTCTGCTGTGTTTGGCTGAACACCTACTTCTGCTGGTCAAAATTCAGGGCTGTCTGAGGAAATCATCCACAACGATAACTCAAACCAGGTCTTTGGAAAAATGGTGATGCAGGTTGTATCTTTGAAACTAAAAGCATACGATGAGAGGCAGCATTTGCTTTCATAGCACACAAAATTAAACTGATATTCAATTTTATTTCACGAATAAAATAACTCCTCCTGGGGTATTTTCGAGGGGCTTCCCCGCGGTACACCTGCAAGCAGTGTTGCCAGTTAAGCTAATTTGTTGCTGAATCTAGCGGGACATTTTTACAGTTAGCTGCGTAAGTTTCAATCCAGCAGCTAGCTGATTTTCTATCAGGATTTTAAAATCCGTTTGGTAGGGTTGACAGGTAACAAATTCCTGACCAACAATTTGTTTAAACGATTTTTGGAGATGAAAACGTTTGCACCTTCACAGGCGCGGACACAGGGGGGAATGCAGGGGATGTATCCCTCCACCAGACCTAAAGAGGTGTTGACATGACACTTGATTTCATTGAAAATCATCGCCAAAATACTTTTGTACTGCACATTACTCGCTAAAGATGCTAAACTT
>JGI24158J21664_10003373_pt1 | contig 19976 bp, 21 predicted proteins | sample Ectturendosymbi3_FD_21664 | JGI IMG/M metagenome (IMG submission 21664) | reverse complement strand
TAACAGCCATATGTTTTGAAATGTTTTTATTTTTATATATTTTGATATTTAGAACTCTTGCCGCCAACATGATGCGTGAGTTGCAGTAATGTAATGGTTTTCCTGTGATAGATGTGTTTAATGGAAAGCGGCCTTAAAGAATTTCGGCCACATCTGTGGCTTTTCTCCTAACCTACAATTCGCAGACGGGTTAAGATGATTTCACAATAATTGTTATTTGAATGATTAAAATGTGCGAAATGGTATTACAGACAACAATCCATACATTTATCTAATTGCCACTGATTACTAGTTTTACGAAATGCAATTACTGTATTGAAAACATCCAACCTGTTTTCTTATTCCATTTAATTTCAAAGGCAAACTACTACTGTGTTTTTCCCTCTAAGCAATTTACCTGTTCCTCTCGGATATGGTGGATCTGGAGGAGGTTCACTGAAAGTCGCAGCAAAACTTCTTCACATTGATGGTGCTTTGTCAGCAAATGGTGTATCGGCTGATCCAAAGCTCACCCCCAATTCAGGTAACTCCATTAGTCAATGCGATTTATTGCTGAGGTAGCAAATCAACACAAAAATATTGCGTGAGGTCAAAGATTTGTATGAGGTTTTTTTATCTTGTTTGACGTTATAAATGTTCTGCTGTTTTAGAGCTTATAAATATGACTCGCATTGAAAAATAATCAACAGATGGAACCCATTTTGCTGTCACGCATTTCTTTATTGAATACAGGCGGAGGTGCTGGTGGAAGTGTGTGGGTGAAGTGCGATGAGCTAGACGGTTATGGTTCGATCACCAGCAACGGCGGGTCTGGAGCGAACAACGCTGGAGGTGGTTCTGGCGGTCGCATCGCTTTGTATTACAAAAGAAGTGACTACAATGGAACGCTATCTGCATTTGGAGGTAACTTCGCGTTTTGATTGGCAGCTTCAAATGTAAAGTTCTTCTGCTTGCCAAGATTACATCGAGTGCATTACAAAGTTTGTTTGAGTGCACTGTACAACGAAGTAATGGGATCCGGAGATTTTGGTACAACCTAATATTGATAAATGTTTTGGAAACATATTATCTACTCCGTCTCGCATCATTTCTGCATTTTTCCATTATACATTGGTCTGCCTACCAGAAGGCGCAAGATAACATTTCCGCGAGATGAAGTGCACAGGTGGTTAAAAAGCAGGGGTTTCGTGGCGGTTAGTAAAATAGGTTTTGAAAAAAAAAATCCTTTATTGGGCGGGAACGTAATTTTTGTATTTGAGTACAGCTGACTCCGGATAGGGAGGACCCCGCTATGTTGATTCGGCCACATGGCTTGAATGGCCTAAGAAAGGTTGGCGAATGCTGATTATCGGCCATAACTTGCCAACCGCTAAGCCAGCTGGTCAATCCAGGGCACTAAAGGCTTTTCGTTTAGTGTTTAAAAAAACACAAATGGGTATATTGCCACTTTAAATTTTTTCTCAGGTCCAGATGATGTCATTTTGACCACCCGGTAACGTTGTCCCACAAAATTTTAAAAACCAAAACTGCCCAATTTTTTTAAAAATCGAAACTACAAGACTTCCTGTACCTTGAAAGGGTTCAGTTAGCTCGCTAGCCGTAGCGGTCAGCAAGTTATGAATAAAACGTCCGAGCCACTACAGTGCCTTTCGCGGTCCAAACGTCGAGCTTGCGTGTCTTCGGTGTGGCTCAACCGGGATTTGAACTTAGTCTAACAGCTTCAGTGGCGTGCGCTCTATCCCACACTACCCCTTTAAATGAATTTAAAGGGTTTTGATTTTCTTTAATTTGTAGTATTAGCGTTGGACTTATTCTGGGAATTCACTGAAATTCTTGCCAGCATGCTAGTTTTGCGTTTTTTCTCCGACCACTTTTTTCATATTTTGTTTTCGTTTATTCCACATTTTCCAAATTTTTAATATTCTTTCGATTTTAATCATTTTAACGCGTCATCATTAAAAAAGGAAGTGGAACAATGTCTGTGTGCACGTTTGGTCAATTGGCATCAGAAAATCTGAGTGTTTGTGAAATTCTCAATGCATGTTTTGCGGAACTCTGCTTTCCCATGCAAGTTTGAAACACTCTAATCTGCAAAAGCGTTTCAACCATCGACATGTTGGGACTGATATTGGAGGTCATGATTTTAAGTCGTTGAAACCTAGGGGAGAGGGTTTTGATACCCAAGCAACCGTTTCAAGACTAGATGTTTTATATGTTGATGAGCCACTGCTAATAGCTTCCCAACACGTGGCATATCAACTAAGCTTGGCCTAGTAGATCCATACCGTCGTGAAAGAACCATTCAAAACACATGTATTAAAAATGGTAACAATTTTACCAAGGAAGTAAGCAAAAGATAGTTTGACTTGTGCCAAAATTAATCCATTTTTCAGAGGCGAATTGGTTATTTGAGTTTGGATGCAAATTGTTTCACAAATCATGGCTAAATGAGATTGTTAGAAAAATAAGGGTGTTTGCTTGGTTATAGAACTGCGTCTACGACTTTCAGAATATAAACTATTTGCTCTCGTATCATTTGCAATGGCATGCTTAAGTGAGTCTGTATAAAGTATTGGCTGTCATTCATAACACATCTACAAATATCTTGAATGTGCTCATAGACAAGCAGCAACAAAGTGCCCAGTTCTTAACCCCGGAACACTTACCTTAGTTTTGTGTCAATTTAATACTTACGTCGGGTGTGCATGACCCGGTTTTCAAAAATACAAAAATACACTTTCCTTCAAATGCAGTTTATCACAAAAACTACATTGAAAATATAAGTCTAACTGAGCATTTTGAGCACTAACAAAGTTATTTTGTACTGTAATATCATACAATTTTTGATGAAAAGTAAGCAGGGTGTCGAAGGTGTCATATATGCCTGATATAGCTGTGTCATGTATGCCTGAACTGAATTACTCATAAAAAAATTATGGGCGTGAAGAACTTCTTTTGTAGACTGCTAACAAGACCCTTGAAGCATGCACTGAGTGAGTTTCGGCTTTTTATAGCGCCACTCACTCCGACCATAAGGTGGAGTCAGCATTACCCGGCCACACACACTCATACTTTCGTCGGGTCTGTAAGACCCGAACCGCACTCCCTGTGCAAATTCTAGAAGAGCGTGGATGACCGCGAGCGCACCTATTTACAAGTCGCACAAAAACATGAAGCTACTGAAGAGTTGAAAGCGCGCCGACTTCCGCTCACGTAGCGTCACGTGAATGACCTCATTTGACCCGGGTGCGCTTTACCCGCGTAAGTATTCCAAAAGCAGCCAGAGAAAGATAAGAAATTTGACTTTACCCTTGGATGTATGAACACCAGCTTGCTAAATCTTCGTACTGTAGTAATCGTATGCTCAAAAATCTGAAGAAATCATGAAATATCTATTTAAAGCAGCAAACGTAACTGGTATAGAATTTTTCTTTGTCTTAGGCTGCGTTTCCGTTTTCATATTATTATTTTTATAAAACCAATTTATATAAATTATTTTCCCCAAATCTGAATTAATTCACCGTCTTACTCCACAATAAAGTGCTACTCTTTCAACTGGTCCGATGACATATCACAAACGTTCAAAAGGTCAGAGCATAACGAAGGTTTGCAATCATTGCGACAGGACCATACGATGGATTTGAACTCTGCATTTGATAATAGAAAACATAAGAACAAATTTGATGTTGCAAAAGATGTCATACTATCAAATAAGCCATTGCTAACAATTTTCATAAATTTATTAATTTTTTCTTTGTCCTGTTCTTTTTGAAATTGTCACAACTAGGTTTTGATATTTAGTAATGCGATACTTTTGAACTGGATTCTAATTTTTTCTTTGATTTTATGCCATTTTTTCTTGTCGGCACCTGGCGGGCTTGCGAGAAATTCAGAGGAAGACACATCATTTGTTGCAGCCAGCAACGCATCAAACTCTCAGTCACTGAACTCGTTCTTTTTTCAGGATCAAGTTCGTACGAAGTTGGAGCGGCTGGAACAATTTATTTAGTTGAAGGACCAACTGAAATTAAGCCAGAAATAGAAAAGAAGATGTTGATCGGAAATAACGGACAGAGTTATCCACGCAATGCAAACTCTCGAGGAAAAATTGATCTGGCTCATGGGAGGTGGGACAACTACGTGGATCTAGAAAATAATTTGGATTTGTTTAACTATGACAAAGGTCATATATGTTCCGCAAAAACAAAACGTTTCTGGTACTTGTCAGATGAGAGTCCTTAGTTTGTGCTATGATTGTCGCCGGATGTCCTCAAACTCAGTGTTCAATGCCAAAGAAAATAAAAATATTCATGCCGTGCGTGTTAAAGCTCCCAGAGAGTGAAACAATCGGGAATACCGAGTTAAATGCAGAAATCGAGTTTGTTTTTTTCATGAATTTTCATGTGCTTTTGTAATACAGATTGCGAAAATTTGAAGCAGTTAGATGAGTCATTATTTTAGAACCTGAGTTCATCTTTGCAATTGCAGTTACTTTTCGGACAATTATATTTTTTAAAGGTTTTAACAACACAACAGTTAAAGAATGTTTTGCAAATGAAATTCGAGATCATTATGCTTAGATACATTCGCAAATTGTTGATAGCTTTATGCCATGCCTACTTTATGAAAAGTTGGTAAATACCTTGCTAAAAACGCATGCCAACTTCCTATTAAAGATTTGTGCAGAATACTCGGGTGTTCTTTTCTAAGTAGGTGTGTGCGGTAAAAAACGTGGCGCTGGAAAAGAGTTCAAATGAGTTAGCCTGCAGCGAATTTTAGTTTAAAATTAACTAATATTTCCAATAACATCACCTGAAAACTTGCTAACTTTTAATGTCAAATTCTCCTGCACATAAACGGTTTGCTAACGGTGTTTTTTGTCACGTTGCGTTATGTCATTTTCGGTAACACTCACTTGCTGAAGAAAGTTTGTCACAAATGATGTCACACGCCTCAAACAATGCCTATTTTGCCGAGAAGGGCGTAGCAGTAAATTGTTTCCCAGTGGTCACTGTTGCCTCAATTGCGGAAATGTTGCTTTGGTACTGTAGATACGAAGATCTTTCAGTTCTGGGACCGATCACGTGGCTTCTTCCTCCAGGAAAAACTGGTCGTTTCTACTTTGATGAATTGAAACTAACAGGAAACGCTGAAGTCGCAATGAACAAGTCCAGGTAATCAATCGTACTTAAGTGCTTCCCAATCATGTTTTCGGAGCTGCGCAGCACGTTTTTCTACGTTTAGGAAAATGTTACGCTCAATTAAGTAAGAGTCTTTGAAAATAAAACTGTTTCTTTTGCAAAAAAGATTTATTTTCATGGCTTGCTTTGCAAAACTCGTGCAGAACTATATAACCGTCATGCCTTGCCTGGACTTACTTCGGCTGATATCAGTACAAAACATTATTGACCCGTCTTTTGATTCTCCTTACAGTTTGCCTGATGGTGTTGTGACTGGAGAAATCAAATCACTTGCTGGCGACAGGAGTGGAGTCTTGTACATTGGTTCGAATCAGGATTTGGTCTTTGATGCTGTGGATCGTGGTTACTTGCCGGCGAATCTGTTGCTTTACCAGTAAGTCTGGAAGAATTTGTGTAAGCTGGACACTTTGCACAGATTGCAATGCAGTAGCTTCATACTGCAGTTCCCTATCATCTAAACTCTGAAAAAATCCTGTGGTTTTTCCGCTAATCATGGTGCTTGAAAACTTCACAGAGACGGCAACATGACTCTCCCAACTCACATCACTGCCCGGGAGATATGGATGGAACTCCACGGGATCCTCAAAAACACTGGAACCCTGATTGTGGAAAGCGAGGGTGACGTCACAATGTGGTCTCACGCAGCCTCTACACCTCATCAACTGGCAGAACAAGATGCTAATCCCGACGCGCATTACACTTCGTACGGTCTTGTACCATCCGCCTTTAGACTGCATGAGCTCACAGTGAAGGCTGATGGCAAGGTATACTTGTGCTTCGTTTTTCGGCTTCACACGCTTTTTCTATGGTTTGATTTCCAGGCAAAAGTGAAAAGGTGTTGAGTCTGTCACTCGGGTCCATTTTCTTCATGTGCAACTTGTAAACATTTGTTTGCAAACAGAGGGTTGAAATAAACTGTACAATTCCAAATTGCAATGGATACATTTACCAGATTTTAGTTTATTTTTAAAGTTGAGCATATCATAAGGCAGTTACTACTTTCCGTGTACACATCTTCAAAACGTAACGAAGACGTAGTAAAATGCAAACAGTACTTTCTCGTTTATTGAAACGTTGGCCAGCTTTTTAACCTTTTTTTACGTTTCACTTTCAGTAGAACCTGCGAAAGTACTGTTTACAAAAGACCTGGTGTTTCCGAAACAGAAAGACAAAATAAAATGTGTTACGCGGATTTTTCCGTAAAAGAACACGAGAGTGAAGTGCAAGAAACTCACCGATGCAATTCTTTTCATAGCATTTAATGTTTTTCTTTCCAAGGTGAACGCCTGGTCCGCTGACCGTCTGGACCACGCCATCGAACTGACCATCACTTTGGTCGAAATCAGAAGAGGAGGTTTCATTTTCACAGACAATTTCAAACTCTTGTCAAAGAACATCACTGTTGATCACGGAGGTATCTCACACTTGAATCTACTTAGGTAGTTTGTGTCACACCTGTTAGTTTTACCAGGTACTGTGATTTTCTACTCAGTTTAGTTTTCAGCTCATTGGTTCTTTTAACCTCCTACAAGCAAATGCTATTCTGACGTTACTTACGATAGCTACAATCGGAAGTGAATCTATTTATCGAAAGTGAATGCAGTCAAAGGCTGTACCATCTTAAAACATCAGCTGAAGCAGTGCAGTATCAGATTAGATCAGTGTCAATCTTTATCGGATTAGGTACGTATCCAAATTATTTTGTTTGAAAGAGGAATTGTTAGTTTCGCAAATGATTGTTTTGAAATTAACCATTCTGCCATACATGATGCTTTGCGCAAAACTTTACAAACAGGAGAAAAACAATATAACCGGATATGATCTCAGGTGACGGTCACAGTCCACCACCTGTGTCCCGCCACTATCTTTTTGAACTGTCAACGCATACACAGTTTTTTTTTTAGGAAAATGTTAGGTACCCGGTATGGACCTGCAGGGACCCGATTCTCTGATTCTAGGGACCCGATGATAATGTTCTCTGATTCTAGGGACCCAAATCGGGTCCCTAAAACACCTTAAAAAAACTGCATACAATGTAAGATATTTGGTTTGAGTTACAAATGTTTCCAACCTTAACGACTAACAAATATTGCAATAAAGGCAGAGTGTTGATGTGCTTTCCGTCACGTCAGCAACGTATTAATTTTAGAGGTCATGCCGACACGTGGCAGTAGATTCAAAAGTGCTGTTGAGTGTCAGGTTTCCGGTAATTTCGACTAAAATGATTTCAGAAGTTTCTCAACAAGAAAATGTCAACGCGAGTCACGAGCAAGCCTCTGCTGCTGTTATTGCCCCCCCTGTCCCCTCTGACTGTTTGACTTCAATTTAACAGGAACCCTCACGGCCGATGGCAAAGGTTATGACCCCGCAATGGGGCCGGGAGCTGGGTTCTCTAGCGTTAGGAACTTAAGAGGAGGAACTGGTGGGGCTCACGGTGGAAGAGGCAGTCCTCCTCTATACGGACTCGAGTCATCTTTTGCATATGATTCCTTCGATGATCCAAAACAACTCGGAAGCGGAGGAGGAAATCAAGGTGGAAGTGGAGGAGGTGAGGATGAACAATGGTAATTTAATTTGAAATTCTTCAGTGCATTTCAAGTGCTTACGGGACTTAATCTGAAAAATAAAGTTATAATCTCTTATATCCACGCTTAGATTTCATGCTTGACAAACCATCTCAACTGTATAAGTGCTTCTGTCTCAAATGTCAAGGCGAAATTTGTGCTAGAGCCGCTTTTAACCAAAAACAAACATCAGATAAAAGAAAGACTGACGTTTTTCCATTGAATCGATAACTAAACTGTTTGTTTGTTGTGAATAGTAGGAAAGATGTGAAAGTGTTTGAAAGTGTCAACTCCTTACCTGACAAACCTTTGAACATCGTGGATTTGCAAATTGTTAAAAGGGATTCGCTCACATTTTTGACAGTTTAGTGATGTCAGCAGATAAACAATGACTTTTGCGAATTACGTCTTTCTGTTTCGTGCCAAACTTTCTCGACTTTGTTATTCAATGCGGTTATCACTTTGGTCTAATCTTTTGCTATGAGTTCACACGCAAAAGCTCTTTAGGAATGTTGAACATATTCGCGACTGGTGGTGCGCGAATCGAGGGGCAAGTGAGCGCTGACGGGGACCCCTCTACGTCGAACACGAACTACGGCGGTGGGGGAGGAAGCGGTGGAACGATCAGAATAAAGACGCCGCACGTCGATGGCGCGGGAAATATCTCTGTGGCTGGAGGAAATGGTGAGTTTTCGTCATATCAATTCCAAATCAAAATTGTGGGAAATTGGCGCTTCTTCGTTTCAAAGAACGCGCATCGCTTTCGCAGAAGCTTTCTCTGTGGCAACGATGTTCTAAACTCATGCTTAAATGGGCTGACGATGCTGACCGTCATCGGCAGACAATAGGAACTGTAACATACAAACTAACGTGATTTGACTGGTCTCGTGCAGCAGCCCACGCGTCGGAAAGAACAAGTGCCGTGAAATCGATTTCGTGCGTAACGGGCGGATCGGACACTTTCTTTTACATATTTAGGTTACAGCTACGGCGGTGGAGGTGGCGGCGGCCGGATTTTCATAGACAGTGAAGAGCTTTATACATTCCACGGGGAAACGTTTACCATGGGAGGCCAGGGAGGAATTGCTCGGAGGGGAGGGTCGGGAACAGCTTATATCATTTCCAACGACCTCCACAAGGATCTTGTCAAGAAAACGCTGAAGGTTATTGATTTGACTGGGTATCGTTCTGTCTATAGAAATAGATTTACATTACATTGGTTATATTCACTACTGTGCTTTTTGTAAGAACTGGACTGAGCGTAAACCTATCGGATTATTGATAATATATATACAAAACGAACATCAACGCATCAGCGTTTCAACTGTTCGCCAGGTTTGCTTTTGTGCAGTAAAACTGCTGACAACGACCCAAGTTTTTGTTGTCAGGTTTAAGAGCATAAATAGAAAAAGGAGCCAAAGTTCATGATTTTACTTATTGTTCGTCGAAAACAATAAAAAAACATAGGAAACACAAGCAAACCTAGGATCTAAATCATGTAAACCGAAATCTGCAGCCATGACCTGATTGTATACTTTAACTCTTACGCCTAGGTGCTTTGCCAATCACTATTACCTAACATGGATCGCCCGTGTCGTATATACTGGCAAGCGTGTAGAAGGACATCCGCACATTGGAAGTGTTTTGCAATATCATGAATGTCGCTTAAAAACGTGATGAAGGAAAGCTCAGAAGCGAACTTAAAAAACTTAAAAAATATTTAACGAATTCCAGGAATGCCACTAAGGGTTTGACGAATGAAAGTTCAAAAACGAAAACCTGTAAACACTCGATAGAGGTAAGAACAGCATGCAACAAGGTGTTCGGTTACTCTGTGCAGCACAAACAAGTACTGTGACAATTTTATGTTCGTTTGCAACATGGTTCCCCACAGGTTTGGTAAAAAAATCTAAAAATTGCTGAAAATTTTGGTAAAAACTAAAAACTGTTTTTTTACCAAATGTAGGGCTTTTTGGCCATAACGTTTGAACCAGAAACGCTAGAAAGCCAATCAAAGGCTCAAAAGACTCGGATTAGAGCCTAGTTTTCACTAAAAACATGAGGCAGAAATTGTGTCTTGTGGCCGGGGCCCAGGACCCGACGGCTTCGGTCAAAAGGCCCAAACTTGCCCCACTTATAACATCGCCCACAAAAAATCCGAAACCAAAACCTTTCAAAAATTTTGTAAAGCCAAACTAGAAGACTCGCCCGTAACCGTCGCCAGAAAGACTTTATGTTGGTGCAGTGGGGCTGGCATTCCAAAAATTGGCAAAAACTCCATTGATTTATAGTGTTTCATATTTCAATTTGGGGTCTTGGAGTTTTGTTTGTGGGGTCTAAGCCCACCAAATCCTCCTCGTGGCGACAGGACGTGACTCGTCGTATCTTTTGAGGGTTCGAACAGCTCTCTTGCTCAATCGCCTGGCAAGGTGTGGTGTTGCTAAGTGACGCAAGAAACATGGATTTCAGGGAAATCTATCAGCTCCCCAAGGTGGAAGTCTTGAGACTTCCCCCAAGTCTTGAGAAGGATTGACGTTTAATTTTCGTTGGTGACGTCACAACAATTTGACTCTGCCCAGCTAATCAGTTCGCTGGCGCCACGGAAACACATCGTGGGGCCCATGTGGCCCTTGGGCAGAATGTTTGACCTCACTGGCTCGTATCACATGTGCTTTGAAAAAAATGTTGCACTATTACCCAACATGTGTAGCTACCGACCCTATAGGCAAGTTTTTTTCGGGAGAAATTGTATTTTTTTCTATAAAATTCACAACAAGCAAATTTGGAGTGCATGAAAGCAACTATTTGTAATGGGCAATACACACTTGTAAAATTCCGCTCGGGTCGCTAGCGACGCACATAGGCGTTTAAGAAAACCTGTGCTCAGATTGTCTTCAGCTTAAATAAAAGTGGATGTGCTGTCTCACACTGATTAATATATTTGCTCCACCTTTTGCCGATTTTTTCTGTTTACAACAATATCTATTTTTATAGCATACAAAATGCTCTATAACGTATGGGGTGAAATTTCTTACACTGTTATGAGAGCATGCTCAGTTTTAATACACACTGCCTGAATAGAAGGTGGCCGTTTGTTTTGAAAACGTGTACTAAATTACGATCTAAACATTTTCTGCTCTGCCGCGATGTTTATAACTAAGCGTTTGGCGGAGATGCTGGTGAATTTGATTGCTCTCTTCTGTTCATATAGTGCGAGACGATGCTTAGTGTGAGTGGCTGCTTGCTGGTTCCCTGCAGGTTGACAACGCACAAAATCCGAACAACGCTCACCGCATCAGGGAAGTGAGAAAAATTGACATGTCTGGTCCGTATTCTACGACCACGACGTCAGCTACGACTTTGGATTTGTACAACGGGATCAGAGTCACAACAACTCACGCCCCGCAGTCTTACTGCTGCTACGGAACGTACTGCTCCACTTGCTACCACAGGTGATGAATCAGCATGTCAAATATAAGGGCTATTGTGCAGTCAACGTTGGAAGATATTTGTCAGGGACTGCTTGAAACAGAAGCCTCATCATGAAAATGTAATTCTACGTGATCCTGGTGTTATTGCATATAGGTCAAAAGAACGAAAAAACAGTTGTTCGCTCAAGGTCGTTTGGGAAAACCAGGAGAATCACGACCTCATGCGTTCAAAACGCCCGTAAACTTCATATTTTAACGTGTGTTTTCGTCAAGGAAAAGGCTCTGCTTCGGATTTTTTGCAACAAATAGCACTGGTCACTCGCGAATGGCGTCAGAGATTGGTTTAGGACTTACATGGACGTTTGAAATCTAGGCGTCTGCAAACATATAGGTACGCGCCCATTGTATAACATTTAGAAGGAAATAACTGCTTTGCATGCATGCGCCGTCAAATGGATCAATACCTTTGATATTTTGTTGGCTGACAACGACTTAAAGACCTATTAAAATACCGCTAATTGGTGTAATTCTGATGCAACAACTTGCGACCTTCGGCGACGTTGGTACTTCGTGAACGATCAGTTTGTCTCAACCAATCCTGTGTATAATAGTTTGATGAATGTCGTGGTCGGGACTGGAGAAGATACACAATATTATTACCAAGCCAGAAGTAACCAAGGCCTGGTTACAATTACCTTCGAACTACCTTTCCCAGTCTATTTGGATCACATCAAAATGTATCCCCACTGCGTCACCAGGTATGGCATCGTAATTCTTTAAATTCAAAATAAGATATCTGATGACAAACAGATCTTTGCTCTCAGTGAAATTTAAAGGAATTTTGTTCGTTTCGGTTTGTTTTAACCCTTTAAAGGGTTGACACACTTCACATCTGAAGGTTTTTGTCGTTTGGAAAGCTTCTTTAACTTGTCATGAAACGAGGAAAGTCATATTTATATTGACGAACCGTTTGCTTCAATCATGGGAATTAGGATTTCTTTACTTCTTCCGCTTTCGGAGTTGCTCCACGCAATTGTATCGAACTTTTGATTTGATGTAGCGTTTTGGTGGAGATTTGCTTCTCGTTGGAGAGAAAGTGTCTGACGGTGGCGAGATTGACCTTTCAAATCTTTTTCTGGTTCTCTCAAATTTATTCTGGGTCTTCGAGAGGGTTAAATCTAAACGTTTAAAAGTGAATGGCGCACCTGTTTTTGCTTCATCAGTGGCGACTATGATACCGATCATAAAGTTGAAGTGGAATCTGAAGGTGTGCGAAGAAGTATCACAAACGATTACGTCAACACTTTGTACTGCGGCACTCAGCAGCATTCTATGAACCATGCGGAATACGCTGTTAACAAGAAAGTAGACAAGGTCGGTATCCCGTTGGGATGTACGTGAAAGACCGTGATTTGTCGCGAAATGTAAAGTGCAGTCGGATTGCATCAGATAACACAAGTTCATTCTTAATTACGCAGCTGTTTTTGCATGTGCAACATGGGATCAGTGATGCAAAATTCGCTTCTGAGCGATGCGCCTTTTTTTAAGCTCAACAGTTGGTATTTATAGTCTGCTTTTTTTAAAAAAAATCACTTGTTTGCAAGTTTTTTGTAGTTCGCTGAACAACACCAAGAAAATTTGCAAACTGCAACTCTCCAAACAAGTTAGTTGCAAGGCAGACAAGGTTTCTGATCATGAGTTAGATCCAAAAGCTAAGAAAATACCGGCAACAGTCTTGCTGTGCTCTGATGAAGTTGGCAGATTGAAGCTTGCAGAAAATAGTGCTTCCTTAAACTTTCTGCTTTCGTTATTTCCTCTGCAGATATACGTGACATTGCGCGGTGGAACTTACGTTGTGCTGAACAAAGTGGAATTCTGGGCTAGCGAAGATCCAAGCGACATGCATCAGCATTTGTATTCACCTACACCTGACTCCACTTGGCTGCTGGGTTCTCCAAAGTCAACTTTACATGAGGTACACACGGCGCAGCGTGGCGCAGCGTGACTGGAGTTAGTTTTGTGAAAAACATGGAGCCAGCAGCTCCTAATTTCCTAATGTTCCCCCCTCCTAAAGCAAACTGTTGTCGCAACCATGTGCTCATAAAACTCTTCTTGATTTTTATCTGGTTAAAATTGCTTGATTTATATTTGTATTTTTACACCACGAGGTGCTGTCAGTTTCGTATACTTGCGATTGTGTGATGACAAAGCTCCTTCCATTCAGCAACCGAGTTTATGGATCGATTCGAAGCCACTGACGTGCATGCGATGACATTGCATGGGCAAAAGCATTTTAGGCTCTAGATTCCTACAAATCGTCAGCAATGTTGTCTCACTTTGGTTTGCTTTTGCGCGTGAAAAACCTGTCTGATGGTTCATCTGTGATTCAATGCAAGTTGTCAAAGTGGTGACAAACATTTACGATGAGCTTCAGGCAATGTGTGCAATTAATGTTAAAATTTTTAATGCCATCAAAATCTTGATTATTTCTTACCTGAATGCAAACACTTGCTGATAGTGAGTTTTAACATATACTGGCAAAAAAACGCTCATCATATGTTACTTCTCCTGTTTGAAAGAAAATTATGCGTAAAGTACAAACATTTGTTAACATTGTTATTCTAAATTTCATCATATTCTCGACAGATCTCTTTTTCTGAGAATTGTGATTCAGCATTCACGTTTCGTGACTTTTGTTATTGCAAGTATCGCTCATTTTATAGCTTGACATTAGAGGCGGATCGGTGCTGAACATGGAAGGTTCTGGAAGCAACCTGTTTGTTGACGACATATCCGGTGACGTTTCTTCTTTGCTTGTCTTGAGGCCAAACCAGGTAAAAGTCTATGACGTTGTCGGTTTACTTAATGCCATACCCTACCGGTGTACAGTGACATGTTGTTCCGATGTATGTTTTACGTTTTTTTGCCTCGCTGTAAAATAATATCTTCTTTTAGACTTTCCACAGCGACTCTACCAATGGCCAAGTGATGCCAGTGGCTCTACTGACCCACGAAGAATCCACGGTCAAGTTGCCAGATCATTTGTCCTGTCGTGAAGTAGATGTTACCATCAGAGGTGAGAACAAAATAATCAAAATGTTTGCTGTAGTTAAGTTTCCAAGAGCCTTTGTTGAGTTAAAGTGAAACGTAACGGTCAGATGGCGGCCACCGCAAGAGGTAGTAAAGCAGGTCACAGTGTTCCAACCTCAAGTGGGCCGATTTGTTTTTCTGAAGTAGTCCACGGGCCTGAAAGTCAGTTTCTCACGCTGATTCAAAACACAAGCTGTTGTTGCCAATCGACCGCACTTTTCTCATGAGGCACACATTTCAAAGCTCAAGTGAAATTCTTGTAATTGGACAAAAAGATTGATTTGTTGTAAAAGTGAGACACAATAAACAGCAAAACTCGTGTCGAAAATGTCGTCTTAGGCAAAAAGAATACTGCAAGCAAAGTGTATTTGATTTGACAGTGGTGGTGATGGTGAAAAACATATCTCGCAAACAAGCAAGTGACAAATGTGTGTCTTATAAATTAGTCCACTCTAACCTGCATCATTGGGTGTTCGGTTTATAATTTTTCTTTCTGAAACATGTAGTCCAAATGCCACATTTATAAGACTTTCAAGTTGGAAGATGTGGCAACAGTGGTCGCAATTCTCGATTTCTATTGATTCACGTTTGTATCTGAAGTAATGTTGTTGGCAGATTGCTTGCCAGTAAGGCGCTGATGATGTCGGGATTTCCTATTTCTGCAGTTAGTTGACCCCGAGCACTTGTTTACTGTGATAGGCAATTATTGGCTTTCGTGGGCAGTTTGAGGATGAATGTTGAAATGTTTGGATGCTTGTGAGATTTAACGCAATGTGGGAATCGAATCTACAGTATAGCTCAAGGGACGCAGGGGAAGATAATCTACTTACTGTCACAGCCGCGTATGTGAGGTGGAATATCGCTGGCCGGCCGCAAAAATAATTTCTTTTATCTTACAATTTTACCCTTGTCTTCCTGAGGAAAATAAGGGGAGAAATCTACGAGAAGGAACGAGGGAAGCTTCTCTTGACTGACTGTCAGTATCTGCTTATCGCGGAATTTCGTTTTGACGCGATGTTGTGTTCTATCCTGGGTAACGAAAATTCTGATGCGGGCCATTTTCAATGTTCACGAGGGCCGCAGGTTCCCCACCCCTGCTGCAGCGAATGTTTCCTTTCAGTCATTCGCTAAAAAAGCGAAATGGGTTTTGGGTAATGACTGCAAACGTTTCTACTCTTTTACTTCTTTTGAAACGATTGTTTCAATATTGCATTTTATGGAAGTCGCTCCAGTTGTTCTGTTGTCTTACCTCTCAGCAGCCAAAGCCTAACAGCACTTACCGTTGTTTGTCTAAAACGGTTTCTTACCTACCCCTTGTTTGCTGTTCAGGAGCCTTTGAGAGTATGGACAGCTTGATCATTGGATCGCAATGCAATGTGATGCTGGAGCACCATCACACGTCATCAGTGATGGAGTTGCACAACTTGACGATGAAGACTTTCTCCTCACTCGACGTTCGCACGCGTGGTCAGCAGACCACGACGATACGTGGCGTGGTGATGGACATGCGCAGTGGAGCGCGAATCACGTCAAACGACCTTCGTCTGGAGTTTACAAATCTGACCATGCATTCTGCATCTGAGATATCAGTGTCTGAAGGTCGACCTGACGATCTAGAATCAGGCAAGACACTGTTTATGAAAAACACGTCCACTCTGGAATTGCTTTCATTTAACAGCGTGTGGAAATTTTCTGCCGTGGAATACACTCAAATAGACGAATCTAAAAATTTTAAATTGGTTTTCTTTTTCTCAATGTTTTCAAACGTGTTAAATGCTGACGTGTTAGAAACCCTTGTGTTTTGAAACCCTTCAGAGATGAGCTTTTATCTTTTCAGTTGGTGTCCTGGTCTGAGGGGGACCAAATACTGAATATTAAGTGAAGCGTTTAGGTAGGTATCCGACAATAACGTTGTAGTTTCAAGCGCCATCGACTCCACATACCAGTTACTTCAATCGTACTACCGTTGCGACAGCGTGAGAGGCGAGTTGTTGGAGACAATTAAACCCCCTCAAACTGCTTCTTGCGTCATCAAAACGCAATCACTCGACGTTGTCGTAAGTTTTTCCGTCATTTCGATTCGTTATTGCAGACATCGGAAGTGGGAAATCGTCCATATCCGGAAGTTCAGGGGCAAGTCACGGAGCAACTGGGGGGAGAGGCCAAGGCCAGAGCCGGACTGGCCTTCCGTATGGTTCCTATTTGGACGCCTTCGAGTTTGGCCGGGACGGCGGTTTCTCGGTTTTCCCGTACGCTGGCGGACGTGGCTCCGGACGACTCTACGTAAACGTGACCGGTTTTTTCAAGTTGGATGGAGCGATTGATGCGAAGGGTATGGAGCTTGCAGCAAGTGTGAACGAGTGTTAAGATTAATTATGTTTTTTAAGTCATGTTTTTGTGCAAGCTTATTGTCAAATTTTGGCTCAAACTTTATTCCGATAGGCTGAGGAAAATTGTACTTCGTAATTCGAAACTGAGGTGGTATATTTTATGTATATCATAATATATATAAAATGTATAATCATACATTCCCAAATGTGCGTTTTCCACACTTTTTGTAAAGCTTTCGAATGCAGCGGAAAAGTACATCAACATAAGTGACGTGTTAAAAATCTTCGTAAGAGTCACGAGCAAGAAGCAGATTGTTGAATGTTTTGTGTTTAAAAGATAACAAAACGTGTAAACCATGTTTAGTTTGTTGCAATTTTGCTTACATAAATTTTTTCGGGAATTTTCAAGTAACTCGCTGCTTGCCTTTTGCAACGTACACAAGCGCTTCGACGACGTCCAGGTTTGAAATAGCGTGCAGTACCAGGCGCGAATATGCGAAAGTGAAAATCATCCTGATTCTGAATGCGTGTAGACTTCACGTTTGATGTTTTTTCAAAGAAATTTTTCTTTAGGCGGAAACTGGAGGTCGGTGCGCGCTGGTGGCGGCAGTGGGGGGAGTGTGCACGTGACGACAAGAGAGCTCGAAGGTGATGGCGTCATAAACACGTCCGGTGGCAACGGCTACACTTCCGGCAGCGCTCAGGGCGGGGGAGGTTCTGGTGGGAGGATCGCCGTGTATTACGTCGTCAACTACTTTGTCGGTGCGTCAAGCTTACTGGACTAATCTTGGGCTGCTTTGAACGAAACACAGTGCAGATGCGTGACGAGTGTTTCACCCCGAGTTTCACTAAGAATTTCGTTGTAGACGAAGTGGACGAAATCAACAGGGGGTTTGCTTTAAGTTCTAATATATGAATTGTCGGGTCGTGTAAATGTCGATTCCTTGGTATTTCGATGTACATTTGTTGCATTAAACATCAGACATGTTGGAAACTAAACCGAAACAGCAATTTGATAAAAACACATTAACTGCTATCGTCCGTAAAGAGATTTAACTATCGTGGAAATGTTTTAATGTTTTCACTCGTAGTCCCGGTATCCGTCTTCTTCCCTGTTCACATTTTTCGTGTTGAACCTGTCCAAACGCTACAATGGTTTTCAGCGAAAATTTTGTTGTTTCTATCGTAACGAAACAACGAAAACATAACTCCCGTGTCTTTTTTCTTTCAGGCCAGTTCATATCAGCCGGCGGTGACGGATACGAGGTTGGTGGACCAGGAACCGTGTATCTGGAAAAGCTCCCCCCATCACCCGACGTCACGTTCCTTGACGCCGCCACTGAGGAGGGTCGCGTCCACCACGCTTCGAATGTAACTGAACCGGCCACGAACCGAACTCTCTACATCAATAACTTGGGGAGGAAGGGTCGAAGTCCGACGCGCAACCTAACGCAATATTACCAGGATGTGACCATGGTAAGAGCCTGTAATTACTCGTGGTTCATGCGTGTGGCAAAAAGCATTGAAAAGTTTGTTTATTTCTTCCTTTCTTCCTGTTTTTGCCCTTGCTCACTGTTCGCAAAGATGCTATCTTGCAACAATGGTCATAATACCCCAAAAAGCATTTTTTCAATTGTGGTTTTCGAAATATGAAACAGGCCAACCAAGAAACATTTGATTGCAAAGGTTCTTGCGAGACAGACACTACGAGGTAGATTGTTGTTTTGGCACAGAGTTGGTTTTGGTATGCAAGTGAATGAAATAGAAGTAAAATTCGAGTGAAACTTACAAAAAAAGTAACTTTTAATATTATGTCCAGTCATTGTTTACCTCGGCATTTTCACTCTCACCAGCGTGAGCATTTTGAGTTACAACAATAACTTTTGTTTATTCTCAGGCAACAGCTGTGGTTTGGTTGAACCCACTTAACCCATCGGCCGAAGAAATCGTGTTCGACGAAATCCACATTTACGGAGCTGCCGACCTTGCTTTCTTCAGACAAGATTATTCAAAGTACGATGCGTGGATGTTGCAGCTGCGCAGGGGGTGTTGGGCTTTTGACGGGAGGTCGTTTGATTTTTGCTGCTCTGGGCGTTTGGGTGGAACTATCACGTTCCAGTTGATTACGTTGATTGCGCAAAGCGAGCTGGCGACACTGCCACAGAAGGCAGCGCCTATGTTTCAACGATCTGAAGTAAATATATTTGCAGCGCGACTTTGAAGATCCGGGTCGGAGCGATGGGAGGAGATCGCAGCGGTCGATTGCTGATTGGAGCAAATCAATTCTTCTCATCCGTTCAGTCTCATCTCCCGTGCAACACTGACATCTACCGGAAGGGTCAAGCGCTCATGAAGGGTGAACTTCGGGTTGAGGGGGTGACCATTCGTGTTGAGGGAGAGATTCTCAACGTGGAAAACGTAACTGTGGCGGATGGTGGTAAGGAAACCAGCGTTGCATCTGGTACATGCGACCCTCAGGTTTGGTTTATCGCTAGAGTTGGTGTCGTCTAACCTCCTGTCCGCTCACTGGTGTTCGCCAATACGAAGGGCAGTAAAGTTGTAGCCGATTTTTGACTGCTCTGTGAAATTCAGGTCACGTGTGAATATGTCAAAGGTTACGTCAGGTCAAGTGTAAATATATATTGAATGTTACGCGAAGGCCTAAATATGTCAGAAAAGCTCATTCATCTTCAGCACACCAACGATTTTGATTCACTGCGCAGGTGGAATAAAACTTGATAAGCGCTTTAGGTGAAAAGTTCGTTTTTTAAGGTTAATGCGTGGTCTGACTTTGTGTGCAGGTACGTTCTGCATGTAGTCTAGTCCTATTTTACTCCCGTGTCTGAACAGCTTTAAGCACAATAGATATGTGGCGACTATTGCGTCATAAATGGATAATATTTAATCATATTGTTCCGAGTTGCAGCAATTGTTTTGGGCGTGGTTGTTTGTAGGTATCGTATCGACGTAACATGAATTGTGCTGAACGACAGTTCTACTTGTACAAAAGCTCAGCAGTTGCGTGCAATTAATAATTGCAACCCGATATATTGCCGTTAAAAGCAACAATAAAGTGAAAGAAATGCTTTGTGAAGTTGCTCCGTAATATACGATTGCATAAAAATCAAGTCTGTACGAGCAAAAAAGAAATTTTTGTCAAAGATTTTTTAGGCATTTGCTGCATCGACGAATTACACGGTGAACTTTGTCATCGGCGTTTGCCCACATAAATCCGACGCATTTCCAGGCCGAGCTTACTTGTACGAGATGATCTCCCCGAACGGAAGTGCGACACCCGTGGTCAATTTCAAAGCAATCCAAGTGAGAAATGGCGGATTCCTGAGCTCAACCAATGGATTG
>JGI24158J21664_10003372_pt1 | contig 19983 bp, 13 predicted proteins | sample Ectturendosymbi3_FD_21664 | JGI IMG/M metagenome (IMG submission 21664) | reverse complement strand
GCCTCCAAGAGAAATCTTTTTAGGCAGAACAAAACCCATTTGGGCCCTTAAGAGTGGCAAAATTAACTTGAAATAAATAAAAATTGAGGCTAATTAATGTGTTTGTTTATTGATGATATGAAACATTATGTTGAAACACACCGGTAATGAAGTAATGTGACAATATTACTATTTTCTAATCACGACTTTCAAATGTTCATAGTGAAATCTTATCAAAGAAGAAACTAGAAAAAAATGCCACAGTCTCAGAATGAATGGAGTCGATCGAGGTTGAATCAAACGCTGCTAATGAAATGAGACAGTGACCTCATTGAGTAACTGCATCCTCGGAATGAGCTTACTTATTATAACAAGAATGAAGGGACAGAACGAAATATTTTTTCAACCCACTACTGCTTCTATTTTTGACCACGAGGCACAATAAATAGCTACACGGGCCACAGGCCGGCGACGACCACTGCTATAAAGCATTCTGTCAAAATACTGTTAAGTGTTAGTTTCTCCGGTATGGTTTCGATATCTTCAGATTTCTGGGTATGTCCGCTAATCCGACACTCATATTCGATTAGAGCAGGGGTTCTCAACCGGGGTAAATTTACCCCTTGGGGGTAAACTTTACTTATCCTGGGGGTAAATTTAATGATGCTCAAGTTACAATACTTTGTTTTTTTCTACAGCGATAGTGAGTAAACAAAAAACGGGGGATAAATTTTATGTTGGGAAGCTGGCAAGGGGTAAACGGGAGGAAAAAGGTTGAGAACCTCTGGATCACAGCCTGTATCTGCTTGCGGCGCAAGTTTAACTGTCAGCAAAATGCACAGCACACCGTCGCGGTGCACTAAAAGCACTTGGGTTCTGCACTGCAGAAACTTGTTGATTTTAAACTTTTTAGTTATCTTACACATATGCGCATCATTCGAGGGCTACTGTTGTTAGATTGGATTTTATTGCGAACTGGCATGTTTGCATTCAAATTTTACTTCAAGTATCTCGTAGTTTGAAACTCTTGGTTTATTGGAGAGAGTTTTATTAAAGATTTGTTTGAAAATGAAAAACGTAAAGGAAAATTCAGTTCAATGGACAGACTGGGTCAGCAATCGTGAGTGTCTTAAATTCAACAAAGTAAGCAAACATTCAAGTTCAACAAAAATAATTACTGTTAATATTTATCAATCCAACATATCAGGAAGATGCACTGCCAGCAATTCACATTAAAATACATCACACTAGCTTATCAAATCCTTCAGGCTAAACCAGTTTTATCACCGGGATTAATTTCGCTGCATTATTCTGAGTTTGTTGGTAACAAACACTCAGATGTTACTTCAGTCTCGGGCCCCGGAACAATGTACCTGTGGACCCCCCTCTCATAGGCCCTGCATCAGACATATAGAAAACGGCCTTTCAAATGACTCGTTTTAGGTATAAACTTGGATGAAACTTTTCTTGATTTTACTTCCTGAACTAGCATCTTAAACCTGAGCGCACGTTTTTGTTAATTGAAAACATAAAAAAACGATCTTGCAGTTTTTTCTTTGCGCTAATCGAAACGCCGTCATGTCTTATTAGCTGAGTAGTTTGAAAAAATCAATCAAGTGGCCCAGTTGGGCCTTCTTTCAACACGTTTTTTATACTGTGGACCTAAGGAGGACAAATTAGATGGACATTCGGCTATGTGGAAAACCAGTTACTCAACAATGTCTCACATTTTTGCGAATCTGTTTTAAGCTGACCTGGCAAGTTTTGCTTATTACGCCACAGACACAAAATATTAACCACGGTTTTTAACTCCAGACGACGAAGTGAATGTTTGTCAGGAAATAGTCACCTTTAAATTATTTTCAGTAACACCTAACGATAGAAAATTCATCCCAGCTGTAGCTCACTATCCGCAAACAAGCCTGGTTTCATTAAAACTACTGCTTCGGCGACAAGGTTTGAAACTCGTCCTTGAAATGATCTCACGCCAACTTACTCTTCCCTTAGTTCCTATATCTAATGTGTCCACCTGGCAGCAAACAGTTCTAAATGTCATGGATAAAATTGGCTGAATCTTGAATCTTTGAAACAAATCACCAACGTGGGGAACAAACTAGACTAGCAGACCCCATGCATAGGTCGCATCGAAAAGATTTTAGGGCGTCTTTAAGTCAACGCAAATGTTTACTGTACTTCTCAAATATGGCAAATCTAACATAGCACTTCTAAAAACTCGGGATGCATTTTGTAAACAACAAAATGACAACTCACAACCTCAAAGTTGGGCTTTTTGCGGATAGCGCTTGTTTCCAGTTGACTTAACTAACACTGAGTGAAATCCATAAACTTTCAAACCATTAGCTTGTTTAGATTCATAAGAGTTTATTTAAAACAACATGTGAATAACACGACAAACTGATCTACCCAGTAGAAACATGTGAGCTAAATTTTAGAAAACGATGCGTTGAAACGTGTATTCGAAAGCGATCAGCGAATTAGAAAGTCGACTGAAAATAATTTCAAAGCTTCAGCACAATCCAAACTGTGTCAACGCAGGAAAGCTCACAATTCGATTGGTAGCAGGGAAAACAAAGTTTTTTTGTGAACTACAGCCACTGTCGGGCGTCTTGCGCGGTTCAGCCGACGCCTACGCACCTACACACACATGTGAACGCTGCAAATTTACAGATTGCAGGTACAAAGATAAAAGACAAGAGTAAAATGACGGCACGGAAACAAAAAGCAGACAGCATATTGTGTTCAAACGACTGCATACAATCCCAACTGCTTCTTCACAAACGCGTTGTTGTAAGCTGCAAACGGTCTCTCACGTAAAAAGTAAAAAACATTTTTTACGCTCACTAAGGAGACGGTGCTGGCTCAACGAGACAAACAAGGCAGGTTTAAGCTTACAGCTCATCGCATGGTCATGATGCCCTTGTGATTACGAAAAAAGGGTAGAAATGAGTCAAGAGAAACGAGACTTGCTCATACAGGCAAAGCCGCTACAACGTCAAATTCTTGTACTGCGCAACGAGAACAAATGACTTCTTACTCAGAAAGCAGGTTTTAAGTAGGTGATAGTTGAGAGCAATCAAGTTGATTATTATAGCAAGTAGCGAGGGCGAGAAGACGTGTAAGCAAGCGTGAACGCGCTTTCCGTAAAACGATTTCTTCGTTTGCTGATGTCGACGTAATGCCTCATCTTGCGAGCTAACGTGTAGCGTGGAAGCATTGGTACGCTCGCGGAAAAAGTAGGGTAGTGAGTCGATCGTTGAAAAATTCGTACAATCCTTGGCAATTTTTAAGGTCGTAACGTACCTTGTCAGCAGCAAGTGAGCAGAGAATGCGAAACATAACGCAGGTTTCTGAATTGGTATGGTCTTTTGATATGTTGCTGAACTAAGCAGTTTTATTCGAGAGCTAAACCGCTTGAAAGAGTCACAGTAAGAAACCATGGAAACGCATTATACATGACCACGATTTGAAAACTTTTACCGTAGCACTGTCGTGGTCGAACAAAAAAAACAAAAAACGAAAGAACTTTTCATACACAAAACAAACCACAAGATGTTATTGTCATGAAATTGTCCACGGCATATACTTCTAAACAGAAAAGGCGGGCAACTTAAAAGAACCACATCCACTGATCGTTTATTTCGGGGCACATCACTTGGATAAGCTGTTTAGCTTAATTTCCGCTGTTGTTTTGCAATTAAAAAAACAACAACTAGGCTCATCAGTGCGTTTTAGGACCTGATAATATTTTTTCTTACAGAGTACAACGACGTCGCGGCATTGGAACCGAAAAATAACAACAAAAACGTAAAGTCTGGTTTGACTTGTAATGGCATTGCTTTTGAGATTTGGAAATTGCTAAACTTTTGGCATCGTTCCCTGCTTCAAAGTTGGAAAGCCGAAACAGAATCACCCAGACGTCGAAGCACCATATATGCCTATACGCTGCAATTGATTGCGGAAAATTTTTTTCACCACAGGGATAACAACCCTATCCACCGTGCATTTATTCACAAAAAACTCGTATGCTACATTGCAGATGCTAAGATCATAATTCTTCCACTCCTTTTAATTGCATTCGAAACGGGACGGATTCGAAATCTCGCGCATGGCTTTGCCAATAATTTGCTGCGCAACTTCAATTTTCAGACAAGGACCACCGACAATCTGCAGAATCGCCTAAACAATCCGTGGAGTCGTATAAACAATCCGCGGACTCCCATAAACTTTTGAAGAAGCATGGAACACTTCGTCGCTCGTGATTGGTCGAGACATTAGCAATGAGCAAACGTTCGGGGAGTAAGTCACTGTGATTTGCGGGGATTTATCAGGATCGCGGGTAAGGAGGTCTTGGGCAAAGCAATCCTGTATCGCTGAAGAAAACCCTAGGCAACTGAAGATCCCCGTTTTGCAAGGCAGCACATATGGCAAACAAGTTTGATCGGCTACTTGGCACATAGCAATATAATCTTGCCCGCTTCATTTTACGTCTGTCTTGAAAGACCCTCTCGGAGGCCATTCTAACAGAGGGCTTGAAACGCTTGCTTGGAGAAGATCGTATTTGGACTAGCAGCACACAAAACGTTTTTACACTCACTGAACCCACACCCTCATATTATCATTTTGATCGATTCCGAACGAACGACATTTAATGAGAGCTAATTTAATTGAGTCTTCACAAATGCGAAGCACAACAGTGACATAATAAAAACTTCCGCTTTAGCAAAGCGTACAAACAGACTTTCGAACAACCCAAACGAAGTGTCGTTTTTTTGACCTTGACAGAAAATACAAGAGTCCCGTCGATAAGTTGAATAGTTGCGCAGGTTTTTAGGTTATTTGGCTGCAGCGGTTATTACCATCAGTGGTTCAGTCGAGAAAAATGTCCCACTTTTGCCCACTTGTCCCACATTTTAAAGGGGAAATGGATTCTCTTACTTTAGCGATGCTGTTTTTCTTTTACTACAAATTTTCAGCAACTTAATTTTTCAATTGTTTTGAATGACACACCATGTCAATTTTTAAAGTAACGCGTTCTATTACTTCTATATTTAGCACCGCGAAGCAGTTTAAATGATCACTCGAAACGAGAATTGCTTATTTCCTGAGGTTTGGTCGGAAGCATCCTGGCACTTTGTGCAACAGCGTTGAACAACATTCTTCAGTCGTTCTCAGATCTGCAGCACCCATAACATCGATGCGGGGGACTTACATTTCACGGGGTTGCGTTCGGATTTCGGCAGCAAGCCGAAAAGGTGGATTGTATCAAAGCCGACGAGGAGTGAAAAATTACTCCAGGAAGCTACAGCATCGGACAGGGACGCATTGTTGCAGTGTCCGAGATGCTAAGTGCCCGAGCCCTGATAAACCTGAGGTTTCAGGCATGCAGAAGAAACCAAGTGGCAACGCTGTGCCCTGAAAATAGCTTGCCTGAAATTAAAACACAGTACTGGGATAAGGGTTGACAGCCTCGTAAGACGGTGGATCACTGGCCCGATTTCCAGCATCCGAAGATTGCTGTGTTTCTTTAAGCTCTTTAACCTCTTTGAATTGGCCGTCGTTGTAGTTGTCGCTTATCGTTGACGTGCTGCCAAAGACTTTGGACATGTGCGATTGGAAGATCGGTTTGCAATCTTTTCCGTAGTCTTGGTGACTGCGTCGCAACTGAGGAGTGATCAAGGCATTGAAACGCTGAAAAGAACGAAAACATATGAGTTTATTCGCGTTTGAAAGTGAGTAGAGTTTTTTTTCAGCCAGGATGAGAATACCTTGTACTTCTACAGCCACAAACATCTGAAACATATGACTGAGCAGAGCAGTCTGATAAAATTTGCAACATTTAAGCGATTTCCTCTCTCACTAAGAGTGACTACATACCGAATACGTTTACCTTTACCTTCAAGTACACAGTACACAATGCTCTGACAGGAACACATCGAGAAGCCGGCTCACCTCCGAAACAGTTCCTGGAGTGATGATTAATCGATACACGGCGTACAATGGTATCAGAATCATAGAACTGGCGGCCAGTATGAAGCCAATCGCAGTGCCCCAAGCAGGATAAACGTAGGTTTTGTTGTAAACGAGAGGCTCGAACTTGACCATGGCGTAGAAGAAAGTGCACTGGGAACAGAAATGCATGCGTCATCGTTCGAAGCACGCCTTTTCAAGGGAACGGATTTCCTATGCAAGTTATTGAGCCCTACAATGAATCGGTAGGGCGTCGATTTGAAACGTTGCTGATAAACTCAGTAAGAGCAGGGGTGGGGAGGTTGTAGGGTTAACGCAGGTTCACACCGGTGTTGCCTGAAACGCAGTCAGCCTTCCCAAACTTCCGATCTGTCGAACGTGCAACTACGGTATGTTGGGCCATTGTCGAAAATAATCGTTTGTTGGGCGTCGACCGCAAATCACCCAGAAAGTTATGCTGACGTCACCAGTCACCACACACCTCGCAACAATCAAGGTTTCAGCCGTGTGCCATTGCAAGCTTTTTAGAAATACCCCAATGAGTGAGAGACAAAAATGATTTCGCAAAATTTTCAGCAAGTCAATCACAAAGCCAACGAACCTGAACTATATCGCAGTAAGTGAGCCAAGCATAAACATTGATTAGATCAGAGCATCGAGGCAGCGACTGCGCCGCACAAAGAACGGAACTAAGCTTTAGAAACCAAGTCAGTGCATCAAGGAGTGCTCGTTACGAGAATTAAAGCTGGCATGGCTGGCACGAAAAAATCATCATAAACTCGCGCTGCAATGCTACATAATCGCCGGAACCTTTTAACATCAAGCAAAAACTTATCGCGGTCTGCACCGCGCACGACCGAGCAAAACTGTTTAAGGGATTTGCTGTCCGAACCAGCGATTGAAAATTGGGTTGGATGATAACAGCCGACGTAGCGTCAACTTACAGTGGTCAAAAGAGGAGTGCCGATGATCCAAACGTACTTTATGATCGGGATAGGACGAAAGCCAACCATGGCGGTTATGTTCATCCACATTCGCTCAGCACCTGCGCGTGAAAAACACAGTGAGGTCGGATTGTTGTCCAAGTTCAAACACAACGCGATTAGAAAGATAACGCCATATGAAGATGTCAATGGCTTAGTTGAGTACAGCTGCGTGCACTGCAAAGGCAAGATCTTATTATGAAAATAAGTTAATTGCTTGGAAAACTTCCAGAAAATGGTTTATGCTAGCACGACACTGTACCGTGCAACGTATACAAACGCTACGAGATAGGTATGACATAATGCACGCATTCAAATTGGTATGGTCTGTGTTTCTTCAATTGTAAGTTATTCCAAAAACGAATGCAATGACTTCTTTTACAAAAATTCATCATGGCAAAACTGCGTTTTTATCTTAAAATTCCCACTAAAACCTGCAAAATTTCACCTATGCATTGTGGGTCTTTTGAAGTCACCATTTGAATTTTTAAACAGCCCAGCACACATGTTTCTCAGACGAAAAACACAATCGGACTACTTCAGTTTAGAAACATGATTCTGAATTTCGCTGGGAGGTATCTGCAAATGGCCAGACGCTCAGTAGTGTTTGCGGCGTCAAAGGAGAGCGTTGATATGTTCTGCTCATTCTACGCAACTAGGCAATCATCAGAAACAAAACACTATTTTCAGAACTTACCGTATACCCAGGCAATAGTGAAAGCTTCAAAGAATGCAACCCACAGCAAACAAACTCCACTGGCTGCGTAATAGTCGAAGAGCTGAAACACGTACATTCCACCCTGCAAGACGTTTACGCCATTAGGTTGGTTTGCAATGGCCCAACATGGCAGCAAATCACAGAAGACGTGGTACCTTTCAACCAAATTTGACAAATTCAACTATTTTCGCAGAAACGCAGTTGCAGGATTAACCATTACGTAATTACTCACATTGGTCACCATCGTAAGACCGATCAGATAAGAGACGATACACGTGACCGCGATGAAGATCTCTCGGTTGTATCCGCGTCGCAGTTGCCGAGGGAAGAGATCGACAAATGATGTGATGAAGCCTTCTGTCTCGACGAACTAAAAATAAAAAAAAAGAAATAAGTCAAAGGCACTATTGTACTAGGTTCAGTGCATCTTAAGACATTTAAAAACCCGCAACTACGTAACATGTCAAGTTAATGTTGTTGTAAGGAGCAAAGACACGAATGCATGTAAGAGATGACTACCACCGCAAGCCACTTAAAATCGACTGCCTGGCATTGAAAGCAAAAGATAAGCGAGTTTCTTCACTCAACAATGTATTTGCTTATATTTGATTGTTTTTTGGCTAGGAAGTCGACAAACACTCAGCGTGAAACAGGCCCAGCACAAGCGATCCGAATTAAAATTCGGAGTGCTAACTCCAAGCGGACCTGTCCTTATTTCATGAAAGTAGTTTGCCCTTAGACAGCCGTGGATAAAGCGATGCTTACTTAAATCTTCTGCCCGGTAAAAAATCTCGGTGCGCTCCTTGCGGCCAAGGTTTGTTGCGACGAAGGGCTGGAAGCAAATGTAGATAGATGACGTCCAGAGCAGGGTGCACAACTTTTTTGTCATAGCCGGCCGCATTACGTTCATTTTTATGAATTACGGCCGCCAGTAAGTTCAAGTTACTTTTATTTTTTGCATTACTTCTGTTCTGCTTCCACACGTCTGTTTTGCCGCTTTTCTACTAAGTATCCTCATGCGGTAGATAAAGAGTTTTTATAATGCACGGCCTGGTAATTTAAATTGCATATTCACGGTCGCATACATCTTTGTCGAAGGACGCAGGTTGTGCATCCCCTGTTCTAAAGTGTTTGAAACATGGTGGGGCGTTTTATGTATTGTTCGAAAAGGTTGCTGGAAATGAGTAAAGAAGAATGAAGAAGCTGATAAAAGAACGTTCGTGGTATCTATCACAGAAGCGTGCTGTTTGACGTACCAAACAAGCAACCAGGCGTGACAAGATGCAATGCAGACGGACATGGAAACACACGTACCTGGGCAAACCTACAACTCGAAGAGAAGCGTCACTCATAAAAACTGCCTGACGGTCTGGCGATGGTATCGCTNGAACGTCCCGCTTAAGCAGCGATAGAAGCCATGTTAGCATCAGCAATCAGTAAACAATGGATTTGAGATAAAAAGCTTATATCGGGAAAGCAGAAGCCAGCTCGATCGGCTCGAAATGTCGAATAGCTGCTTAGCGCAGCCGCAGCGCCTATTTTTAGGTATCGCGTTTTCGATGGTGGCCCAGGGTTAGCGAACCGACACAGAACGGCAATTAAGCCGCGTTAGTTGCATTGGAATCTCTTTCAACCGGCCAGTGTCGGCCAGGTTCGGTGGCAACGGTCGGATCGCGAAAAACGATTAGTGAAAGCTATAAACGGGACCCAAGTGAAAAGCTGTGAAATGTGGCGATACTGGCAATAAACAATAGTTTTATCGGCCTCTTCTCCTCGCCGACCATGAACTTCAAAGCTTCTTAGGAGTTCACTTTAGCAAGAACCGCAAGAATATAATCTCATTGCTATCATGTTGTTAGCAACTTTTGCTAAACAAGATATGTCTCGCTTCTTTACCGTGAAACGATGATCTTCATGTCCATAAACAACTTGGTGAATCATCGTCGTTGATTCAACTGCATTCTTTATCTTAATTTGTCAAGCCAAACGTTTTGACTGTAGTTACACAACCACAGCCATCTAGGACCACCAGCAGGGCCGCAACCAGCTAATATTTTTGGTGGGGGGGGAATTTTTGTAACTTGGTGTACTACGGAATGATTGTATTTTGTTATACCTGCTAACAACTAAATATGGCTTTTGAAAATTTCTTTGGGGAAAATTGCCCGATTGTCGCCCCGGGTTGCGGATCAGACAACCAAAAAAACGCACTGGTTGTGATAAGTTATCTACATATACGTTACTCCTAGCTTTGAAGTCAGATTTGAGGTTTTGGCAACAAAAAATACCTGCCATAGCATGAATTCGGCCAAGACGTTCGAAAAAAACACACACGCACACATTTTACCGACTTCCCCTCGTCAGGTTGGTCGCTTTCTTTCATTGTATTTGGCTTTGTATGGCCAAACTTACAGTAACTGGGAAATTAATGCGGTAGCCACGATACTTAGAAACATGTTGACACACGAATCGAAGCTAAAATGAAACTCTTGCTTGCTGGGTGCGATAAACGTTCCGTTTCTGAAAGTTATTTGCTGCTGAAGTTTGGGACAAGATAAAGAAATCTACCAGCCGACAATTTCGGCAGGCGTGACATCCCATGCGCATTGCTAGAACAATCAATGTGGGGTGCACCTTGCAAGTGGGAATACCGGTTTGACCCAAGCGAGAAGGCCTCCAATGTGTCAAATAACGTAATTTAAAACATCGAAGGGCCTCCAGCTGGCAAACAACTACATTCTGAGAAGCAAAGTATTCAACAACACTAATTTAGAAGATTAGGCTGCAGAGGCTCGGTCGCGCACACGTGAGTTTTGAGTTAAAGTATATGTCTTCGAAAAGGGAAAAAAGCAACTAGTTTTTGCGTGCAATATGTTCTCATCCAGCAGACCTCCCTGGCAGACTCACTCATTCAACATCGAACATATATTCAAAGATNTGTTCTCCTATCAAAGCCATAGTTTGATCAAGGGCTTTGGTTTGACGGTCAGAGGAAGTACAGTAAAATGGTAAGATCATTAATTTATCAGTGATCCTGACACCACAGCAAAAAAGTGGCAACTGAAAAAAGTGGCGAAACTGAGATTAAAGGTGTAAGTGACTGAACGTCCCAGCCAAGAATAAGCAAGTTTTGCAAATGGGTTGAATTTTCCATATTTTCATAGCTTATGAGGGGAGTAATCCTTAAGCCAATCTAATTAAGTAAGCTTTCTCATTTTTGACGAAACAGTAAATTTTCGGCACTCATTAGTGTGCAGGGCCTCAACGCCAAGAGGAATCTGGCGAAAGAAATAAAATTAGAAGATGTTGCACCGGTGCACTTTCCTGCAAAAGACTTTTTTGCTTTTGGGAAAAATTCCGTACTTTCAAAATTTGGTAGTTTACTCTACAACAGTACTGTTCAGCTCAACAGCATCATCAAGTGTTAGTTTCCAGTCCAATGAAGTAAAACAGTTAAGACACATCAGTATCAGCTTGCCAGTGCATTGCGGCAATCGTGTCATTGCGTAGAAGAAGACAACCATCACTCGTAACAGAGAAGGCGGAAAATGCTGCCCACGAAGTGTGTGAATCAGTACATCACGTGCGGTTCAGAAAATAAATCAGCTTCTTCCGTTTGTCAAATCCAGGAATACGTCCAAGCCTGTGGCGGCCAGCACTAAAGCAATGCCGAGCGAACAGCCCTTGCTGCTATCAAAGCACACCAGCTCAGGCTCCACCTGACAAGTTGCCTTGAGAAAAGGCCTGAAAGCGCAGTGTGTGGTGACACGCAATTGAAAAAGAAGCTTGACGGTGCTCTCTGTCTTCGTGCAAACAACTGCAAAACCTAAAGGGACGACGTTGGTTATTCTCGTTTAATCAGTGAGCACAAACTAGGCACAGAAGCTATCTGACAATGATACTGTAAATGCAATCACATTTTGTTTTTACGTTCGCATGCATTATGGGTCTTGTCAAGACCTTGTGAATTGGTACGTTCCTGGCGCACGGAGTAAAAAAAGCTGCGGGAAAGGTTGTCTAACTCCGTTCGGGCTGAGAGGTGCAAACCTCCGTGAGGGGCAGCTTTATTGGCCCACCTGGCCGTCCGAACCCCGTCACAAACAGCCAATTGTGGGCGGCTGAGGCATAGAAAACCTTTTTATCACCTTAAAGAAACTCTGCCTAGGCGTCGTTGTGATGTTGCGCACTATTCGTATGTACTTATGCGTTCATGAATGTATCTTGCACTTGCGTTCGCGTAATTGCACGTGCAGTGACTCCATCGTCGACAACGACAGTAGTGCCACAGGTGCAGTATGCGCCTCTGCTTGTGCGTGGAGTTGTATAACAACAAATGAATAAATACAAAATTTTAGGGCAATAGTATTGTCATTTTGCATGTCACCAAATAAACTGTTTTTTTGCAATTACAACACAGCTTCGAGTAAATAATTTTCTTATCACCAAGGTTGTTAAGTCGTGTTGTACAGTGTCTTGACTCACAACGAACTGATACGCAGAAAATAATCAGCCCTTAAACGATAGCAGTGTTTCTGCTGTAAACACCGTCCTCGTGAGTCGTGCACTTCATAGAATTTATTGGAGCTAATTTAGTCGAGAGCAAAACATCTGCAGCAGTCCAATCGTGCGAACCGCATCCTGTTTCACACACAGCGCAAAAACACTCCTCGTAATCTCCCGCAGGAAATCACGGCCAGGAACAAGGGCGCACGCAAGGGGGGGGAGGTTAAAATCCCTCCTTGAGCTTGATATTTTACAAAACCTTTTTAATAAGGCGAGTGTTTAGGGCTTGATTTTTTACAAAAATAAGTGGAGTGTGTAGAAGAATATACCTATTATGTCAACAAATTTTGCTCGAAAACATGAATATAACGTCACAAACAGCGCACACCAGATACAAATAACCACCATCTGCCACTGAATGAACCCCCCCATGGAAATTTTCTGCGTACGCCACTGGCCAGGAATACAGACTTGATGTTTGCAATCTCAGTGTGGAGTAAGCAACAACGACGGAATGGCTGAATTGTGTAGAGCAGGGTCTCTGAACGTTTTTTCCAGAATACCACATGAGCTGTTGCGCAACAGTTCGAGGAGCACATATCTTGCGTAATGAGATTGTTTCGGGTTATGTTACATTCTACCAAATCAATAAAATTTTCGTAAATAACATTATTTTTTCAGTATTGACAGAATGTCTTTGCGGGCCGGACTTGGCCTGCGTGCCGTAGTTTGGAGACCCCTGGCTTAGACGCTGTGCTGCACAAACAAGGCCTAATATATCGAGCTAAAGTATGTGGACAATTCAGCTTGATCACCAGAGTGGCCGCTTATGTACTGTAAGCATAAAGAAACGTGTTGATCAAGAAGATCCTTTTCAACGGTGGATTATTTGCAAAGAAAAAATATCTTTTATTTGTATTAAACATCTCTTACATGTGCTTTTATATAGCGGATGTTGTACACGGAAGATGTTTGGTAATACCGTCTTGCTAAAGTCATTGTAGGGCGTTTCTCAATCTCATGTAAGTAGGCGGGAAATGCGTAACGGAAAAATGACACGAATCAGCCTTTACTTGGTGGAAACAATGGTTGCGCTTGGCAAGCAGAGACACCGAAGAATGGGGAATTGCCCACCCTTCCCTTTTAACAGGGCCCAGCCGGGGTAGAGGTTTCTCGTTCAGTAAACAGCATTATATGCCATGTTGACATGCTTACTTTCATCAATTTTTTTTCTTGCTCTTTCAACAATGAACGTGCTTGGTTTGTTGTTGGTTTTCATGGAATTTTCATAAAAGTTTTCCATAGTGTAAAAATCTCGAGTATTGTCAAATGAATCTCATTTTGGGAAAAAACAACTGTTTACGAATTATTTGTTTTTTATAAGTTTCCAGTGCGCTCAACTGCTTTACTTCTCCCCTGACCTGCGGCTACTCTGGCGTTCCTGGTGGTGAGATACATTAGCTTCAATTTGTAATGGCGAAATAAACATCGGAATAAAAATGATATCAAAGATTGCACAAGGAACTGCATTATGCTTTTGGTGGTGTGTTTGCAAGAAATGATGAAAACATTACTTTGAAATGAAAGTTTATGTGAACACATCTTTTCCAGGCAAGTGCTGCATAGAGCAGTGTTTCTCAATGTTTTTCTCCATGCGCCATGTAATCATCTCCAAAGTCGTGATGTCCTTTTCGGAAAATTTAAATTTTATTATATAAAAAGCGAACTGAAAGGCCGAAATCATTACATTTTTTCTAATCACAGCTTTAGTTTTTAAATCTCATTCTGAACTTGTCCCATGAACAATAGGCACCCACTATCCGCCTCACGTTGGATATCACTGGTATAGAAAGCAGTCCCGTCGCTACGGGGGGGGCTTTCGTGGGCTCAGCCCCCCCAAACAAAGCTCCAAGCCGTCCCAAATTGAAATATGAAACACACTGTAGGTTAGTGGAATTTTTGTCAACCTTGAATGTCAAACTCCCCTGCACAAACATAAAACCTCCCCTATTGACGACTTTCTGGCGACGGTTCTGATAGAAAGAACCAAGTGTTGCAGGTCAGACGTGAGAGCTTCCATTGAAATGCGACATCGTTGCGCAACACCGAACTAAACAATCTGGGCGGTGGCGCTAGAGCGACCAGTTTGATCAACTGCTTCTCGATGCGACGCGAAGCCGCTTGTGACGTCACCTCTTTTTTCATTTCACAGCGCAATGAAGCGAAGCGGTCATATCAGGGAAGCTATTTTTCCACCTGTGGCAGACCGGCCTCTACAGTGACCCACAAATACGATACCACGACGGGAGAGGCTCAGGGAACATTCAACGATCGTGAGGTTGAGATAGACGGTTGGGAAAGCGCGCAGACTGACGTGAAACGAAAAGAAGCATGGAATGGAGACGTGATGTCTGGCACGGTGGCCGCAAGGGACTTGCCGGTTAAGCCGGCCGCTGTTTTTATTCCACGGTGAGCCTCGTATGGTTCAGCCTGCACACGAGCTCTATTTCAATGAGAGTCAACGCGATGGCTATGGTAGCAGTAATTCAGTTTTGATCCATTTCTGGTCCCGTTAAACGGGGGTTGCCAGATTTATCTGCTTTCCGCCACGATTATCTTTGCTCCATTTCTCCATCTTGCTCGACTGAAATGTATTTATTCCAAAAACCACTGGGACTACACACTCTAGTTTCATTAATTTTTTTTAGGCCAGCCACGTTACAATTTACCGTTTCTACTTTCTACTGCATGGATTGCTTAGAATCCTTAGATCAAAAGATTTTACTGACAGGTCAAATCAAAGAACGTTTTCAAGGAATGGACAACTTTACCTGGCTATCGAGTCCTAGAAGAATGAGCATGACGAAGAAAAGAATTGCCCAGACAGTTGGAGCTGGCATTAGGGTAATTGCCTTAGGGTATGCTATGAAAGCCAGACCAGGTCCTGCAAAAAAAGAGATGTGTGAAAAAAAATTTAAACATAAAATTGTGACAAAACCAACGTAACGTGACGGTAAAACTATAACAAAATAGACAAGAAACTATTTTTCTTCCAGAAGCAAGAGTTAGAATTTCATGGATGACTGCTCAGGATGATTGACCGACTCTTCAACACGTGCTTGACGTCACTGAAATGTGAGTGACACAACAGCTGCGTTATGTCGCAGCACACGACAAGGAAGATATCAATTATGACCATCTCGCCCGCGATAAGGCTTTCATTTACAAAGTAAGTCTGGCTAGTAACGGAGCATGTGTTGAACGGTGTGTAGGCGCTTTTGACAAGAGAGCCGGAGGATCACGGTGTTTATTTCACCGGCTCGACAAACGTCGTGATTTGTTCAATGTCGCGGTGTCATTGGCTGCGACCAGCAAAGCGCATTCCTCAGAAGCGTCGCCGCCGCAACGCCACATCGCTGTAAGAGCAGCGGCGATTAATCTGCAAACGGCCTCACTGGGAGTGGGTGCTTGAAAGCGTGAAGCTTTACTGAGAATCGAAGCGTAGTACAAGAAAATTTCCGGGGAGGAGCAGATGGCCATGACGTGTGGCATAAAATCACTGAAATGTTTCCGTTTTTCTTTTTTTTTTCTGTTTCAGTGATGTTAGCGCACAGCGAACATGCGGATGATGAACTCATTCATTCTACGAAAGCGCAATCGTCAAAATTGGACGCCAAGATCAAGCTTGCGATACAAAGTGTCGAAAATCAATTTCGAGGTATGGTCAGGCCTCTTATCTTGTTACGAATCTTAGCGTCCTCAGAGACACCGCGAGAACACGCCATTAAAATAACGGCCTGGCGCAGTTAAGACAGGGTTTGATCGCGTTTGGTGAGTTCGGTCGGCCTTTTGCGAGTGTGTTGTTGTTTCAGGGTTGATCGAACTATCGAACTGCGTTCATCACTTGCTTCGTTGAAAACTAGTGAGCGCAATCCACAGCAACACTGGTGTAGGAGGCGGGACTGCAAGCGCACCCCCAAAACGTTTGATTTGGTGAAAATCCGGGCAAAATCTGTGGAAATGTTGGCAAGATGTGTTAATACCTTCGCAAAATCGTTGTATGGGCTTTAATTTTACAAAAATGGCACCCAAAATCAAAGTGCAGACTTTTTTTGAAGGTCATGTTTTTATTTAGTTCTTTTCGGGCAAGTTAGGGGAAATTTGGGCACAAATGGTGCTTGAAGTGTTTTGATTTGAAAAAATACGCCCGACGTGAAAAAAACGCATCGTTTTTTTTATTTTTTGGAGATAATTTTCTTTGGAGTATTTTTCGGGTAAGTTTGGGGAAATTTGGGCAAAAATCTTTAGCACCCCCAAAAATTTTCCCGCCCCTACACCTGTGCACAGCAAAACACAAGTTTTGTTAATGGTTTTGTCATAAATATATAGCTACAGATTAGACCAGTGGTTGGTAACTTTTTCTTTATTGTTGGTAAATTTATTGATCAAACTTGCAATGCTGTACAGCGCTTAAGGGCTCGCTTCTCTGGAAATTTATTGACGCCCCCTGGGGGGGAACGCTCCCTGTTAAGACCCACTAGATTAGAACATAGTGCCATGGGCGTCGGAAGGATTTTTTTCCAGGGGTGAGCCATTAGTGGATTTTTTCAGGGGTGCAAAGGATTTTTCCTGGGGGTCCAACAATGGTGAAATTTCATTTTACCAACTCGAAACTAAGAGAAAAACATTTTTCCACCAAACAGTTAATGGGAAAATATCAAGTTTTAAATTCTTATGGGCAAGGGCAAAGCCCCCTTGTCCCCGTATCCGACACCTTGTTGGTGCCCGCATAACATAAATACGTTGGCTTCAGGTATTTTGCCCAATTAAGGCGAACTAGGTGTTTCTCCTGTAGCATATGCAAATGAATGCCTGCAAATGAATCGCTTTAACATATGCAAATGAATCGCTGCAATTCTGTTTAGAAAAAGTTTTGGTTTTTATTTCGAACAGTGTTGAAAGAACTACTGTATGTTAAAATAAATGAACTACGTTTAGATTGAACTTTTTTCAATGCCTAACCACTCAGTTGAGCCCACGCATTACAGACGTAAAATACAGTTATTTAAATCATCATTTGTGCAACTGCAACGACTTCCTTCCAGTGATATTCGTCGCCAAGCAACAGTAAACGCTTAATTTTTTCTTATTTTTCACAAAAAAAACAACAAATAAATGGAAAGCATGGCATGTCTGTGTGTATCTTATGGCGTGAACGTGAGCTGTTGTGAGTCTGGCAATCCTTTCACGTGCGAAATCCGAAAAGGAGTGAAGGTCAATGTTGACTACCGGCCACAAGGCTGTACCTGACTCGGCGACATCCGTTATATTCACTCCTTGTTCCTGAGCCATGAAACCGAGCACGCTGAAAATTGCAAAACCGCTGACAAAGCTGGTGCCAGAGTTGAGAAGGCTGAGAATGATGCAATCCTGCAAAAGAATCGAGTTATCGTGTCACCACAAGGAGCTGATACGCAGTCACTAATGTGATTTCCTAGAGAGTGGGTAAAAAACGAGTACAACTAAAAACTGTTAAGAGCAATCCAGCCTCTGTCCGTTTTTGCGTCTTGCGCTTACCCTGTAGCAGTTGTTGTGATACTTGTTGTAGCTTCCCAAAGAGACAAGGGCGCCCAGACAGATGGCAAAGGAGAAAAAGATTTGCGTGCCTGCGTCGATCCACACCTGTAGATAAGAAGAGGTAAGTCCAAACGCAAAATAAACAAATTCTAGCAGTTTTAGTAGAGATATGTTTGCGCATATTTTCAATTTTAAGCTTCTGAAAAGAAAAACTTTTGTTGGAGTATATTTCTTCCAAAGGCAGATTTCGATGTCATGATCCAAGCTTCTTTTCTGAAAAGTTAAGTCGAGATATTCCAATTTCGCAAAGGATGTTCGAGGACCGAGTTGACTTCTTAGCGATTCTTTCCTGGACCGAGATTTTTAATCCTACCGTTGTTTTCAATTGAGTCATCAAAAAGGCTTCAGTAATCAAAAAAGGCTTTACGTGGAACGCGATTCGGACACCAACGATTCCACAATACCGTGAAAATAAATAGTTTTTCAACTACTTAGAAGATGACTGTTAGCTGCCACCTCTCGACCTTTAAGCGCAATGTGAGTTTTTAGAAACAACTGTTATGGCATTTTGGTACCTTTTGAGACGCGCTACAGGGACTTTTCTTGCGAAAAGACCGAAAACACTTAAGAAAACCATACAAGTGCATTATAATCTAAATTAATTCGAATGGCCAACAGACTGTCACACCACTCTCTGCAACTACCAAGTGAATCATTTTCGCTATCAATCCAACCAAGACATTTCTTCGCACTGTGGCCGCAGTTCAAGAAGAAACAGGTTCAACTTTTATCATGAATCTACCTCACGCAAAGTAATTACTGTGAAAACCCCAAAAGTTGTTGGATCGTGCTGACAACCTTCATACAGTGCAAAACGAATTGCAGTGCCGGAATCATTGGTTCCAAAGTTAGGTTTGGTTTCTTTATGGTATGACCGCAGCCACACGTCACTAAGCCAGTCGAAAGTCATCAATACGATTATGACACTTGTTTATAAGGAAAACGAAATGCGTTATTCCAGGTCAAAGCTGACAGACTGCTTTTGAATTTGAAAACAAAACATGCCTGAGTCTAGACCAGGTGTTCCCAAACTTTCTCTGGCCACGTATCCCTTCAACATTTCGATAGATGAGCATGTACCCCTAAAATTTCTTATGACAAAAAGGCTGAGGAAAATAACAAAAATATGTTTACGAATACGCATATAATGATTTTGAAAATAATATTCACCAATGTATGTATAAATATTTTGAAATGAATGATACGTAAACATGTTTTTCCCTTCTATTGCTAACCTTAAATGTACCCCTTCAGATGTGCAAATGTACCCCTAGGCATGGGCGCAATTTTGTTGTAAAAAGTGCGAGGGACAGCTTGGTGGGAAACCAATATAGTCATCGGGTCGATGCAGAAGTGACATTTTATATATATGCAGATTCCCAATCTTATTTCTAGAGGTGTTTTGAGAGCAACACTAATCACGCTTTGTGCTTGCAGATGATTTACATATTAATATACATACATTTGTTTCTGGATACGGTACTGCAGCTCAGCCTGTTTCTATCAATATCGTATGTGGATGTGTACAAGCACAGCAATATAGTAGAACACATTGTTTGGGTTTTATCAGAGCTGTCAGTTGAAGTGCACAAAATGCTGAATCGCATTGGTCGCACGTGCATATCACTCTTACAGTAGAACACTTCACTTTTCATGCATTTTATAAGAAGTGTGGATTACAGCCCGATTTGATTTCTTGTTCAAGTCGCTTAACGTTACAAAGACGATAAATATTTTTCTTGCACAGTTCAGTTTTTTGGAAAAGCTACAAACCTTTTTCATGATACTGGCCGTCAGTGGCGTACGCAGAAAATTTCCGAGGGGGGGTAAAGTTTTGTCGCAATCGTGTGACGTCACAAATCAACTTTAGGGCAAGTGGTGTAGGTACGACCATTCTAGGGGGGTCAGGGGGCATGCCCCGGCAAAATTTTGCAAAATTACATCTAAAAATACGCATTATTGTGCATTCTGGAAGCAAGTTTTAATATAATGCTTTTGCGAGACTTATTAGGCGGTGAGACAGAAAACTGAACTTTTGTTGTCTGAGACTCATGAAATGAACCTATATGCGTGCTTGAATGTTATAAGTTTTAGACATGTATCGCTTATCGAAGACGCTTATTGAAGTTTGTGGGCTCAAATCTCACGCCAGCCGAAGCTTTTTTCTGGTGTTCA
>JGI24158J21664_10003371_pt1 | contig 19988 bp, 10 predicted proteins | sample Ectturendosymbi3_FD_21664 | JGI IMG/M metagenome (IMG submission 21664) | reverse complement strand
CATAGGCCTACTTCAATACTAGGTAGGAGACCAGAACATGGGACCTTCACCAGGGCATCACCTCCTGTCCTTACACAGAATGGTTGGTATTGTTTTGTAACGAACAAAAGAATTAAAATTTTCCTGAGTCAAAACAAATTATTGAACCATGGCAACGGCAAACACCTCGAATATTCAATTGGCTCACCAACATTTTTGGAGTGAAAATGCGTAGGACCTATAAACCAGTCGTTTTCAACCTTTTTCATGCGGCGACCCATTTTGCAACCCAATTTAACCTAACGACCCCCTTCCGAAAATTTCCAGTGAGACACATGAAATGCAGTTGTATTTGCACAATAGAAAATCACAATGACTATAAAATAACGTACGATGTCACTGTGTTGAACCAAGACTCATTTTTTGAATTCATACACATAGCAGCATCAGTGAGAGAGACCCGTGCCGTACACAAATCACTCCACAGCACAACTCATTGAACACTAGAATAAAAACTCCCTTAACTGCCGCAATCGGATATCTAATTTGCAAACACATCACATTCTTACGTCACAAAGTTTTTCATGCGTTGCCAAACGCAACAGTATTCTGTATTGTGGTGGTCATAATCACACTTAAAACAATTTTTAATGAAAAAGTAGGCTATCATTTTTGCCTGGTGATCCAATTATTTTGGCTACGACAATAAGTAGTTCCATAAGAAATATAAAATAGAGAAGTAAATATGAATATTTTTGTTAGAAGCTCTCACGCCCCCTAGAAAAAAGGCAAACGACCCCCAGGTTGAGAACCACTGTTCTAAACGCTGACAGCATTTTCAATGTCCATGCATTTCTTCATTGAATTCGTAAATAAAGCCACAGGTCTGAAGTTGTAAATTGCTAAGAGGAAAGTGAAAATGAACGTTTGCAGTATTTAGCCGTTTGCACAAATTTCGGATGATTTTTATTATCTTGATATTTGGCAATTTATCATTTGTTTTGTTGCTGCATTATTCAAGGAGTTAGCTTTAATTACCATCAGGCAAATGTGAAGTATCGAGTTTTGATCTTCCAGGTCTCGGTCTCGGTTTTTATGACAAAGTCTCGATCTTGGCCTCGTCTCGAAATTTGAGCCAGGTCTCGGTCTCGGAGGTTACGGTCTCGACTACATCACTGTTGTTTACACTAATCAGTTATTTTGCCATTGTGTTTTCATTTGCTCTAATTTTCGCTAATGGTTGGTTTACTGCATGCGATGGCTTTTATGGTGCTTCTGCTTGTTGGCTGATTCTTATGAAACAATAAACCATTTCCATTACCACACCACACCACCTACCTAGCCAAAGTAGGCTATTTCAACCTGAAATAAAACCCATCTGTACAAGTCCACTGCGAAGAATCCAGCCTAGTGCACAGCTTGCTTCTACTGCACAGATTAAGCGAAAATGCTAGCAAAACAACGCATGACGTAACCAAGTTGTTCAACAGCCAAGGTGAACACCCTCGCTATTTTAAAAGTGCTATAGTGTGGCTTCACTGGCTTCTTTCTTTTATTTGTTTATTTATTTAACTTCGGGTGTTCTTGAACAACCTGCAGTCATGCTTGAGCAGACAAGCAAAAATCATTTGGCCGTTCTACGAAAAATATCTGCTGCATGAGAAAACAATACAAATAAAGGCAGTTCTTAACATTAATCGTTAAGGAATGCCCTAAAACCAATTTTTTAATTTTTTTCTTCATTTCCAGGTGTTCACTGAACACCTTGAACACCCTGAATATTCACCACTGGTGGCAAAGTGAGCACCATAATTTTATGTCCAGTGAAAGCATGTTTACCTAAATACCTTTTTCTGTCGAAATTCTTTCCAAACTGAACTTCCAGCACTGCTAGGCTTAGAATGAGCAACCTTGCCACTCTTATTAAAATCCAACACTTCACAAGCTTCCATTCCAACTTTTGGTGTATTTCAACCTACTACAACAACATGGTCAAGGTGTTATTACTCTTTCAACATGCTTATTACTGTAAATTAGTTTTTAGGTTAAGGCCACTTCTACTTAGATTAGTGAGCTGCGCTGTTGAGACAGAAACTGGTGTACTTCGTCCATTTCTGAAAAAAATCTTTCGTAATGACTTACATTTTACAATGATCTAATATGAAATATATTAAGAACCAACATTTTACTGTGATCTACTTCTACTAATATATATATTTCAAAAATGAGACATGTTTCATCCGAAAAACGGCCGGCTTCCTCATATCAAAACAACAGAATCATGCTCATCTTCACACAGTTCCAAAATAAAAGTTGCTTGAAAATTGAGATGTCCTCAGTCTGAAAGTTAGGATCCCGAGCGTCAACATTGCATTTAACCAAGAGAGACTAGAAAAGAAAGTTGTGGCTAATATGATTTCGAAAAATCGGAATTTTTCCTGATACAACTATTATTCCTCATATAAAGTTTTTTACATGGCCGCAATTTGCTTCAGTGGATAATCCGAATCCGGATCCGATTGCATCTTAAACATATCCAAACCAATCCACATCCAAAAAATTTCTAATATCCGGCCGGATTGGACTCCAAAATCTGGATCATGTAAACCACTGTTACAAACACATAACTCAAAGTGACTCGACTCTTTTGTGACTTGACTCTACCAAGTCATGACTCGACTCTGGCTTCACTCGAAAAATTTTTGATGACTGTCTGTGACTCGACAAATATGACTCGGTAACATCAATGGTTTAATTAAAGGCAAAATTCGTTTTGCCATCTCCAGAGTAAAAGTTATTCATTTCACGCTCTAATGCACACCTTTGCATGGTTGAACAAGTCTGCTGCATATGTGCTCTCCTGCAAGATTTCGCTATGTTGTCCTTGCATGGCGGATACCCAGTGGCACTTTTAATTGTTCGGTCCAAGCGGCAATAAAGAAAAAGTTACTACATAACCCAAGGTATATTACCAAATAAACTATTCATGGCCCTATAAAATTATGTAGCTGACAGTGCCACTTCATCGGTGAAAAAATTAATTGTGCCCTGTGTCTGTGTGATGCACTGCAGTGACGAGTGAGATGCTAGCAAATTACTTCTTCCTAAGACTGACAGAATAGGCACTTATTGCATACATCATCGTACCGTAGTATTCATACTCATAGTTGCTGCAGATCAGGATAAGGGAGAATTCTGCAGCAAGTTCTGTACACAAATTGGCACATGATATTATTGTTAAATGCACAAACTTGAATAAAATTTTCACACTGTTTTAAAGCAGAGACTGACTTTTAGCCCAACCAAGAATGCATTAATGTGAAAATATTATTACAGTGATAAACGAGTTTGGTCCAATTTATCGCAAACTCTTTCGTTTTGTGTTATACATTTATTGCACAGTTAATGCAATAATGGGTTAGTCAGTTTCATGTACTGTAGTTAATTCATTATTTTTCTGACTTTCAAAAAACATTCAACAAGATTAAAGCTTAGGCATTCGGTTTAGCAAACATTGTGGTGTCTGCCATTTCAGGAAAATGTTGTATGCATAATTGTATCGTGCAAAATGACTAACTTGAATCATGAAAATCATGTCATCGAGCATGATCATCAAGAATTGATAGCTCAAGTCACAAGGTAGATAGTTCATATTGCATTGCTTAAGTTATTATCATTACCTAACAATGCAAGGTTACTTCTCAATTCGTGCTATCAACAATGATTGTAATGTTCAGACTTAAAAACTGTAGTTCTGGTGCAAGGGTGCAAAATTTTCTGTGAATGTTAGTAGCTCGCACAAATTTTTAGTAGCGCACACATATAAGCTTTGCCATGCAGCATTCATATGCATAAAGTATAAAATGTGAAAACAATATCCGTGTACTCTTTTTAAGTTTTTGGTCAGTATAGGCCAATTTAGATAAGTCATAACCTTTTCATGATATTGTAAATTAATTTAATGATGTTGAAAACTATGATAAGTCCGAATTGATTTTTACTGATATTAAGCTCTTCATGCACAGAACTTGCTAATCATCATTTGAGAAAGTACAAGTCATGTAATTGAATTCTAATAAAACTGACATTAAATGATAGTTGTAATTCTTGGTAAAAGAAGATTACCAAGCGATTTTGTGCATCTATTAGACCAAGGGTCACCAACCTTTATGTAACTGAGAGCTACTCCTTGGGTACCCATTAATACTAAGGGCTATTAGTTTGATACACACTTCTGAAACGAAAATTTAGTTCAATTCACCTATTAAGTATTATCATTATGTTATCATTAATGATGCTAATCTATGTGACGATACTCATCATCTTAATGCAATTTTCAAAACAGGCCCGCGGGCAACCAACGTGGTCCTTGCGGGCGACCTGGTGCTCATGGGCACTGTGTTGATGACCCCTGTATTAGACAAAACATTTTATAAATGACATGTACAATTACTAGAAAAATTGTTGGTATAATAAGCACTTCAGTTTCATCATTGTTAAAGTTGGTTATATTAAATACTTTGCCTGAAAGCGTAGGTCAAATTTAATTAGAACACCCTCATTTCTCTCACACTACTAGATCTGTTATATTATCAATTATGATGGGTGTATGATGCTACAGTTTGGGTGCTGTTAAAATGTTTTGCTCCTACCAGTGTGATCATGTGCAAACACCTATTCTGTAATTTGTTTTGGTTATTCATTTTTTGTGCTCCTACGCTGTTTGATTATACCTATGATATGGACCATGTGTCTGAAATAAAATGTTATTATTATTATTATTATTCACTTAGAATATCACTTGAAAGCAGTACTTTCAATAAAGATAAATGTAATAGATTGAATGCTGAAATTCTCAATTTTCAGGACCAGAAAGACTAATCATAACGCAGTTTCGTAATTTCTGCAATGTCGCAATGTCGAAGTTTTGTCAGAGTTGATGGTGCCTTTGTAAACTGCATGGTTGTTTTAAGTATTGTCAAGATAAGTGAGTTACAAATATCCTGAAGCTTAAAACTGGTAGTGCAAATACAAATGATCCTCTGTGTTAACTTCATCAAAACAAATAGGTCAGTACCACCCTTAAATGAACTGAAAATCTGGGAAGGCTTCGTTTGATTTGCATGTGCAGTTTGCTTTGACTTTTTATGCATAAAACAAGTGTTGCGTATTGTTTGACTTTGCAAAATGTGATTCTATATACAATACACTCATTCAGTGTTTGAGCAATTAGTCATTTGTTTGCTTTATTATCAAATAAACTAATGAATTAAATTGTACATCTTGTTAAAATACGAAAGACTTAGTGGAGGATCAGTAATTTGCTGAGATTGTATAAAACTTATATTAGTCAAATTTAATTAAATTCTGAAAGAAAAGTTACTCAAAATTTTGTTTGTACTATGTCAAAATTTTAACTTTTTTGTCTTTGATTGTACAAACGTGTGTTTGTTTGACCAATTTCAGTGCTGTTTAGATATTCTGACTTATTAATTAAAATTGTATGGTTTACTGTGGAATATGTCTCGGCTGAATCGTTTACTAATCAATAATGTTAATGATTGTGTTGATGAAATGCTTGAGGGAATTGTGAAACAAAATCCTGGTCAGTGTTTGCTGGAGGGTCATCGTGTAATAATACGAGAAGATTTAAAATCTTTTCTTGCATCCCAAAAAGTTTCCATCATATGTGGTGGTGGGTCTGGTCATGAACCATTTGCTGCTGGCTTTGTTGGACAAGGAATGCTGACTGCGGCTGTAGCCGGATCAGTTTTCACATCACCACCTGTAAATGATATTTTAGCAGCAATTGAAGCTGTTGCTTCTCCAGCAGGCACACTTCTTATTGTAGCGAATTATACTGGTGACAGACTCAATTTTGGAATTGCCTTGGAGCGAGCAAGAAGCTTTGGAATAAATGTTGAAATGGTTGTTGTTGGAGAAGATTGTGCAGTGGAAAGTCAAGATAAAACAGCTGGAAAAAGAGGCCTTGTGGGAATAATGGCTATAATGAAAATTGCTGGTGCATTGTCGGAAAATGGCAACTCATTAGATTATATGGTCAAAGTCACAACTGCAGCTGCTTCTAAAATGGCAACCATTGGAATTAGTTTAACTGGTTGTTCAATCCCTGGGGGAGGAAGTTCATTTACTTTAGATCCTTCTGAGATGGAACTTGGTCTTGGTGTACATGGTGAAGCTGGTGTGAAAAGAATGAAACTGCTGCCAGCAAATGAAACTGTTAAGGTGATGCTCGACCACATGACTACTACACACAAGGACAGTCAGTTTGTTTTGGAAAATGGAAAAGAAATTTCTTTGATAATGAACAATTTAGGTGGTCTTGCCATGATTGAAATGCACATCGTCACAAGGAAAGCTATAGAATATTTAGAAAATAAAGGTTTACAAGTTCAACGAGTATATGTTGGCCATTTTATGACTTCACTTGATATGTCAGGATTCAATCTTAATGTGTTGATACTGGATGATAAACTCTCTGCTTGCTTAGATGCTGAAACAACTGCTCCTGCATGGCCACGTGCAAACAAGTCTTTTGAAACAGGTTTCCAAAGAAACAGCAAACAAATCAGAAAAATCACTTCCAAGATGCAGAATGTTACTGAGCCTGGGGCCACCACTGAAATGCGAGTTGGACATAGTAATTCTTCAATATTATCTGTAATTAAACAAGCTTGCAATGGTCTTATACAGAATGAGCAATATCTTAATGAACTTGATACATCTGCTGGTGATGGTGATTGTGGTACAACTTTAAAGCGTGGTGCTAATCACATTTTGTCACATTTGGAAAACTGGCATGTGTTTAGTGTGAGTGATATCTTATCCAAGATGGCTGTTGCTGCTGAAACTAGTATGGGTGGAGCTTCTGGTGCTTTGTATAGCTTATTCTTTACTTCATGTGCAAGACATGCTAATGACTTGTCAACCTCTTCAATGGCTGCTTGTGTCAAGGCTGGAATAGATTCAGTTTCAAAGTATGGTGGTGCTGAACCTGGAGATCGCACAATGCTAGATGCTTTAGTAGCTGTCCATACATCCTTGACAAACAGTGTAAATAAAAACCATTCTTTGGTTGATTCAATAAAGCATGCAGCTGTTTCTGCTGAAAAGGCTGCTATTGCTACAACCTCAATGAAAGCTAAAGCTGGACGAGCAAGCTATGTTTCAGCAAAATTGCTAACTCAACCTGACCCTGGAGCAGTGGCAGTTTCAATATGGATGAAAGCCATTAGTTCTTGGTTCAATACAGACTAACATTCTGTGTTCAGTTGCCAGTGATTAACTTGTTTGTCCTGATGTGCAATTTTTTGAAGAAATTCATTGCATATTTTATCTTGGTACTGTAATTATGTGTGAATCCCCGATAGTTACATAGGTTGAATTGACGTTTTATAGATAGTGGTGCCACAAATTTTAAGAAATCTCCAATGTTTGGCTTTGATTTCCAAGGTAGAATAATTGACAAGCAACTCCAATTGTCCAATTCCCTAGCATGAATTTCTTTGTGGGGATAACTGCAAGCTTGTAACTATGTTTTGGTGCAAATAGAGTGATGTTGAAGAACATCACTGTGTGCCACAGTTTGCGTAGATACTATTATTATTGTTTTTGAGATCATTTCCTCACATAACGTAATTCTGATGAAATGAGGAAAAATTCAGCATGAAAGTGGGACACAGTTATATGTGGTTAAAACCCAATTTGGAGCTGTTTATGTTTAAATTCCCATAATTTTTACACTTTTTATAAAACTAATATAGTAATGGTTGAAACAAAATGTTAATTTATGTCAAACTAGAAAATACATGTTACTTTGAAATCTGCTGTAAAAGTGGCTATGATCGGAAAGAAATTATAATGCAGTTTTGTCTTAAACAATTTTGACATATGATACATGTGTGCATTTTGATTGAACTTAAACTATCACTTACTACATTAAAAGTTATTTGAGTTTCATAATTTCTAAGAAATGTCACAAAACGTAAAAGAACATTGCTATGAATTAATACTACATAAAGCATCAAGTGTCCTGAAGTGTTGAACAAAGTTAAAACAACGTTCTAAATTTTTTATGATATGCAGACATGGTTTGTTGTACTCTAATCAACAATGCCTTGCAATGGTGAGTTTGAGGTAAAAATCAACCATGTAATATTGTGTAATCAAGCATATTTTAAGGTTTGTAGGAGTACTAAGGTATTTGATTTTTTGTAAACTGTAACACCCCTATGGTTGGATGAACTTCATCAACTTTCATTTAATTTCAGCAGAGTAACTCTTTTCCTTGCATTCAGATAATTAATCTTTACAAACCATCTGTTTTAATGGACAAACTTGTCTCATTATTGAATGTTTCACATCAATGCATTTGTAATCCCATTAACCTTTTTTGCTGTGTGTTTTGACAAACTACCTTAACTTTTAATTTCTAATTTTGTGTTGCTTTACAGAATAAGTATCTGTGTGAAATGTACACATTTAAACCAAAACTGTTGGTTTATTTTCTGTCTATGATGGTAGAAGAGATTAAAAGTTGTTTGTAAATATCCATGAAGAATGTTTTCTGTGATGGATGCAACATTTTACTATTTTCACTGCAGTGACAGAAAAAGATCTTTACTTTGATAAGCTTTTATGAGCAACCTGTAATTATTTTTTATCTCTTGTTTCATTTCAAAGAGTATGTGCCATATTGCATAAAGTTTTTGGGATGCTATGCAATATAAATTTCCTCTATCAACAGTATCAACAGTGGTGTAGGAGATGGGGTGCAAGCGCACCCGCTAAAGTTTTGATTTGTTGAAACTGACTCTTTTGAAAGTTAGGCCGAAATAAGGCATTTCATTTATGTGCTTGAATTAATTGTATACTGAGGAATCAAGTATAGTGGAGTCCATGCCAAGCAACTACAAAAGAGCTTTTGTTTTAACTGTGTTTTGGGTGAACACATTTGCCATTCAGTTTGTTGCATGTTCCATTTATGGGCAGTTGAACAGACAATGTTGTGAGACTCATGGCATAGCCATGTTCAGTGGCGATTCTAAAGGGTGGGCCATGGCCCCCCAGATTTTTGGCTGGCCCCCAGTTTGACCCCTCCAGTTGTGTGCTTAATTTTACATTCAATTTCGTTTGGTTGACATATACAGCAGATAACTTTCAGTCAGCAATATATTAAACCAGGGTCTCCAAAGTTTCTTTTCAGAGGGTCACATACACTATTAGTTCAAGGGCCTGACGTATTGTGTTACATAATGTGATTGTTTTGGGATATGTCACATTCTACCAAACCAACCAATATTTTATGCAGGGTTGCGGAGTCAGAGGTGAAATGTCCAACTCCCACTCCAACCTTTCCAAAATTTCCGATTCCCGACTCTTTAGAATATCACGAATGACGTTTGACTGTCAACAATTTTGTAGCAACTAGCAGTCAATGGAAATGTGGTACACAGCCATCTGTTTCAATAGAAATTTCAAAAGAAATTATAGCATTTCAACAGGCATGAGTTAGGATTCCTAACTTAGGAGTGCAATGTATAAAATGATTCAATTGGACTTCCGGAATCTGACTCCAAGTGTTCTTAGCAGGCCGGTAACCAGGGGGCCTCGCCCCACCTGGAAGAATGTGTTGGACATAGTTTAAAAAATTTGGATCCCTCTCAGAAAAATTCTTCGCCCCGCCTGGTGTCCCAATCTGGTTACGGGCCTGGTTCTTGGGAACCCAACTCCACCAAAAAATCTCCGACTCAACCCTGAGAAGATTATTTTCTTATTACTGACAAAATGTCTACGCGGACTGTAGTTTGGAGACCCCTGTATTAAAAGATGGTTTCGAAGCCCTCTAGCCTGCGTTCAGTATTTCCCAAATGCACGATAAGCTATGTTGTTTTTTGACGACCGGGTAAGTGGGAGTTGTTTGTGAGGACACACACGTACCAGTGGCTACTCGCATTCTGCATGAAATTTCGTCAGACCGCGGTCGCGGTGGTGAAAGATTCAGTTCGAAGATAAGAAACAGTCGAAATGGGAAGATTGATCTTCCGTGCTTTTCAGTGCGAGGTAGAACTGGCAGTGGCGGATCAAGGGCTGACTGGGCTACAGCCGGGGGCCCCCATCCCTATGCCGGTACAAAAGGGTAATATGTGAACAACACGCGGTAACAGATACCACCCCCAATTGGAACTGAAGTATGGCCTTGGTGCTAACTCATTGAAACTCCTTCGTTAACGTAAAAGTAGTTGATTCTTTGACGTGTGGTCTGGCCGACACTCACTAGCAAGTTAGTACTCCAAGGTCTGAAAAGGTCAGGTCTTCCATCCGCTTGTCTTGTTTTGGTTTCGAGTGCGCATGCGGTATCCACTTCATTTGAACATCGGCCCTGCAGACAGCCCGAAGGAACTTGTGAACATGTTAAGTGGTGTCAGGTCTCTCAACAATGGTGGAAGTAAGAAAATTTTAGCTTGGGATAAAAAAATCATGACGTTATAAAGCAGGTCTACCACAGTTGATATTTTAATACGAATTATGATACTATTTATTTCCAAGATGCAAGTTTGGACTTTTTGCTACATACTACAGTACTTGTAGGTGAATCACCATTATTTGGTACTGTTCTTGATAACCGACTTAAACAGAATAAACGCAATAATAAACAGAAAGCCGGCAGATATCGAGATAATTAAAAAGCAAGAATTAAGCCACATCAAGCACATCATAGTTCTGTTTACATTCGTTCAAGTAACTCTAAGCTTGCTCACGCTACAATCAGTGACTCATTTAGTCCGTCGTAAGATGTGGTTTTAGTTAAGAATTTTGTTGAGTGCTATTTTATATTCTAAGACTAAGTGCAATAGAAAAATAAAAACAATTCAGTAGTGTTATGTCTTATGAATGAACGTAAAACCATACATAATACTGTAAGTGAAAGTGAGTTTCACAACAGTTATTGATAAGTGAGTGCATGCTCTTGTTCTTACTAATAGTCTTACTGTTTTGTCCTTGACTGTGAACAGAAAAATGAAATACTAAATTAATTGTAGTGAGAAGGCTACAATTGTTATTTTTACCATATCAATTTCGAACATATTAAACTAGGATATTATGGTAGGTAAAGCTAGGTTAAAATTTAGGTTAGGTTAATTTTAGGTTTGGTGTTAGTTTGCTCTGGAATCTGATATGGAGAGCTGATTTTTCTGCAAATTCTTTTTAACGAAAATTTTATTTACCCTAAAATGTCATTTTGGTATATACATATATATATATATATGTACAGTGGAACCCCGCTAGCACGACCACCCACTGGACGCCACTCATTGGTCATGTTAGCATGGCCAGAGTGGTCGCGTTAGTGGATTTAATCACACTTGCATTTCTAAAGGTTTCACGTATTAGCTTCCCAAACCGTCCCCATCGCACTTCGCATTTATCTGTCAATGGCAACATCAAACTGCAGTGGGCAATAAGCTTTTTCAAAAATGAAAAGAATTAAATATGAGGTTCGAAGTTGCATGGGTCAACGGCGGCACAGCTTTTTTTCCCTGGTGAACATTAAAAATGATATTGTAGAGTCACTAACAGTGGCGTGCAGAGAGGGGGACGACGGCCCTGGACATCCAAGGCAGGGGGGCATCCCAAGAGTGAAACTACGAAAATGGAAATGCTGGAACTAGATGATTTATTCTATTGTAAACCTGCTAATACATGCTGCATGGAATTAATTTTTCGAAACTTGTTTTTTTTCCAACACTTGTTTTTACGTATTCAAATACCAGTAATTTTCACATTTTTCAATGCCAGGGACATATACCCTAGGGTGTGCGAAGCACACCCAATCAAACTGATAGTGATGTCACTTTTTCCAGATTGTGCGGTCTAGAAAGGCTTGAAAGATAATTATGGACGTTTAATTGATTTTCAGGGGTAAATTTCAAAACTGTTCTATTTCAACTTGCTTGATTTAGCTGACTTTTTGATGCATCTCTAGTTTCTGTTTTTGATGTGGCAAGCGCAGGTGTGCGCAACAGCCGCACACCTGCGCTTGCGATATGTGCATCATTTCGAGCTTTGTCATTAATTGGCATATTAGGCGGATTGATCATAACGGCTTAGACAAACCCGTATCTGTTCTGTCCTTCCAGTGGTTGTACATATAGGCTAACAGTCACAAAATAAAAAAATGAAATTTTTCTTGCGTACTTTATGCGCATTTGCAATTCTTGTGTAGTTCAAACTGTCAACCCTGGGTGACCGCCATCTCAGCCGCATTCTTTGCCCGACTGTTGTTCGACGAGGCATTCGCGCAGACTTATAGTTTTGCAGATGTGAAATGCGATGACGTAGCAAAGTGTTCTACTCCCATATTTTCGCGCGTTGCCGGATATTTTGCAGTTATTGTCAGGGTCGTCGCCAGAGGGGGGACCAGTGGTGCCCGCCCCCCTCGTTTGAAATCGGTGCCCCCCCATTTCACGTTTGGCCCGCCGGTTGCTGCATACATCCAATACTGTATTTTAAAAATGTGGCCCCCCCTTCTGGTTTTTGCCCCCCCTGCTGTTACATCCTGGCGGCGGTCCTGGTTACTGTATGAAGTGCTCCGTCGTTGCGTTGATTTCTGTGATTTTTTCTGGGCTGCTAATTTGAAGCACTGTTAATTTATGTTCATTACAGTGACACATTGTACAGCAATGAGTAAGGAGAGTGCGTGTAGAATAATATGCAGAATGCATCAACAAACTTTGCCAAAGCGTTGATTCGCACACGGAAATATGACGTTACAAACAGCATATATCCAATAACAATGACCGTCATACGCCACTGCACAATACCAGAATTTGGTAGAGGGCATACAATCAAGCAGTCGCCCGGGCACCATCAGATCTCTGCACGTCACCGGTCACTGACCTTCGTTGATTTGATCAGCAACTTTGCTGTTAAAAAAGATGGCAAAAAATCCATGTAACGTAACCAAACACCATTCCAAGATGAAAGCTTGTTATTTCATTTGAACAAAATTATAGTATTTGCTAAACCATGAGTTTCGTTCATATTGTGATTTCCATATTACAGTAGTTAATGAATCGTTTTTTTTTTGCTCAAGCTTTATTTGTTTCAGTAATTCAAGTACAGTACTTCAGTTCGTTTATTTAGCATTTTTGCCCTATTTACGACACAATATATGTTTATATATATATATACAAATGGCCCCCTTCTAAGTTTCAGCCAGGGGCACCATGCCACCTTAATCCGCCTCTGGCAACTGGGTTATATTACTGTCAGCACATTGTTGCTTGTCACAGTAGCAAAATGGTTGTGAAAGATTTGGTGCCAGTTAATTTGTTCGAATTTATCCTGACTCAGTCCCGGCGCCACGGGGGGTTTAACCCCGCAAACTAAGCTCCAAGACCCCCGGATTGAATTATGAACTACTATAAATCGCTGGAGTTTTTATCAAATTTCAGAATGTCAAACCCCCTGATTGAAAAATTTCTGGAGACGATTCTGTCCTGACTGCAGTCGTGTGTTGAGCTGTCTTGTGTGTATGACTTCGAAGCACTTTACGTAACCGGTTCGTAACTTCAGTTATAAGTCTACTCACACATGTCCTGCAAACTCATAGAACTTTGTCAGGCTTTTCTGTAATGATTGCGGAGCAATTCTTTCCGGTATTTCAGTTCTTTGGTCAGGAGGTGAACTATTTCTATTAAAAGAACACTTGAAAGAATTCGCAGATACATGTTCAATTAGTGAAAATTATTTAAAACATGAAATACCCTGGAAAAGAATTTGCTTCAGAAAATGCCGCAAGCTGCCTGCAACGCTCGAACAATTTATTTCATTTATAGCTCCTTACAAACCTCCGTTTGATCGTTTATACAAGTTGTTACTAATAGTTGTAACTCTTCCAGCCACCAGCGCTTCATGCGAGAAACGTTTTTGAAAAATGAACTTAGTGAAACGATTTCTCAGAAATTCCATGACCAGTGAAGAATTGAGCAACACTGCTCTACTTTCAATTTAAAGGGTACGAGCTGAAAAAAAGATTGATGTTTTCGTTGATGAATTTAACAGTCTACATGACAATCGAAGCATTAAGTTACATTGAGCTGATGTTGATATGAAATTCTGACGTAGGCTGTGCAGGGATTTGTGTGAGAATCATATTACCCATTGTTTATTTGTCTGAATCGTTTTTTTTTGGTTTATTTGAGGTATTGCGTTTTTTGCTGATGACAAGACTGTCAACGCAGGGTTTTAAAAGTCAGCTTTTGAGGATTAGTCAGAAGAAAATTTAGTGTGAATATTAAAATGAACGACGTTTTGGGAATATTCTGTAAGGCAAGTTTACGCCCTGCTTGTTACATCTTGCTGTCAGGTACACACCATAAACGCTGATGCACACATACCTATTTGCGGCGCGGCGGTTAGTTTGCGACTGGTGTCAAAACTAAGCTGTTGCTCAATGCATAATGCATTTAATTGTCCTTACCCTATCCACGTTGCAAATGGGTATAATACTCGTGGTAATAGTTGCATAGCTTTGTTTTAGTTGTACCACAACCACAAAGTGTGCGTAAGCTACCACAAAAACGGATTAGTGCTCACCATATTGTTGACAGTTGGTTTCTTTTTTTTTAAAAGATTTGCTTTGTAGTAAGAATAGTTTGACCAAACTAGTTGGCTATCAACAACATAATTGTCTCTGTGTCAGGATGGAATTCATTGTTGGAACCAGGCCCGTAACCAGCTTGGGACACCAGGTTGGGCGAAGAGTTTTCTGAAAGGGCGCAAAATTTTTAAACTATGTCCAATAGTTTTAAATTATGTCCAACACATTTTTACAGGGGGGGGCGAAGAAAGTTTTAGGGGGGTTTCGCTCCCCCTGGTTACGGGCCTGGTTGGAATCATTTCGCTTTCATGTGAATTGTTTTCACTTTCCTTCAACTGTTTGCGTCCATGTGGGGCCGGTAAACTTGTGTACAGAAAATGGTGTTTAGTTTTGCATGTGTAGGGCTGTGAAAGTTGCATGGTTAGCACAGAATATTCGACATAACAGTACAAGTGTCCGATTGCGTCTAGTGGCGTTTAAGTGTCTCTAGTAAATAATAACGCTAGGTCATATTTAACGATATTCACAAGCCTATGTTGGGTTTGATAGGGTTAATCATAACAAATTATTCTTCAAACACTGAAAAATCACCCTGGAGGGCCGACTTTTATGTTAGCCCTCTACTTTTTCCTTGGTCCCGCAGTGACTCCTTTTTTTAATTTAAAACTTTTTTAATTCTAGAATCGCCACTTGTCATAATAAAAGTAATATGATATATGCCACATATATCACATACATATCTTCAGAGAAGGAAGAAACTTTAGGCTTACCTCAGCTAGGTGTGAGGTTCCTTGCTGATGTAGTGGTGATCGTGTATCACAATCCTGACAGCAACAGCTGATAAGTTTTTATTGAAGATGTAATCAGCTCGATTGCTTCATCAGCAAATGGCGACAAAAGTGCCCGTCGTTGCGAAAAAATGTTACCCGTATAAGCAGGTCCGAAACATTTTGACAAACTTAAGCCCGAACCCGGCCCGACTTACAATTCTGGTTCAAGTCCAATTCAGACTCAGTTATCTGCAGTTCACAATGATGACATTATTGGACTATACCCCAATAAGCAAAAGCTGTAGCGAATGACGGAAAGTACATCCTTTTGGCAAACTCGTATACTGAAGCAAAAAAATGTTTAGAAGCTAAAGCAGCAACATGGTTCGAAATGTGGAGGGAAAAACAGGAGCTACATACTGGAGATGGAAAACTTCACGGAATGCAGAAGCACGCTGATTTGTTTCCAGCTGTCCGTCATGCGATTAGCATTGCCCTGACTCTTCCGGTAACGACCTGCGCCGTTGAGAGATCGTTCAGTACTTTGCGAAGAGTGAAAACGTGGTTTCGATCGCAGTGGCGTAACTTGGGGGGAAGGGGAAAACGTTTGCCCCCGATCGCAGCATTTTGTGGACGCCAAATCAAGGACAAAATGTTACGTAACATTTACAATATATCGAATGCCAGCGCCTGCTACCAATTTGCGAAATTTAATCAAGATCGCCAAGGTTCGCAAGAACAGGTACGAGCCTTAGTGACGTGATAAGGCGGAGCTTCTGTTTCCAGCAATCAGCGGCAGCATGCGGTTTGACTAACGGTGTCGCGACTACCTCACAATGCATTCAGATAGCCAGGGCTGCGAACTTCCCGACTTCGCTCTCATTCTGTAGTTCGTTACAATGGGATCCAGCGTTCATATTCCTTGCAATATGCTTGCGCGTATGGGCGTGTGCTTTTAGAGCAGCGGTGAAACTTACAGTATGTTGTTACTGTACGACAACAGATCTGATGCTTAGGAAAATTTTTGAGATTTGATAAACTTCATGTTGAAATGGATTTGATATGGATATGGTACTGAAGGTAGGCAGATGATGATTTTTATTTGTGGGATATTTAAATAAATACTGACTACTTCTGCAAAATTATAATTCGTAATTGCAACTGTGCAATAGCGTTAAGTATATTAGTTATAAGTTGGGTTGTTTTATCCGGTTAACGATTAACCAAGAGTATTTTTGCTATCCGACATCCTGATATTTTTCTGTCGGTTAACCGAGTAAAGAAAAGTACCGCTACTAATGTATTTTACGCTTTTTTTCAACGGTCTGCCAATCTTCAAACGCTATGAAGTTCAGCTCACTATCCAACCCACTCCTGTGGAAACAGAAATGGCAGTCAATGCGTGTGGACAACTCTCGTTCACATGACTCCACAATCGATACATTGCGCTTAGTGGCATCGTGAAATTGCCTCCCTTTCCATCCCTCCCATTGCTTACAATAATTCAAAAAGGAAAGAACATGTCTTGTGCTTAGTAAAAAATGTAGGAAATATTAAAACATCGTGAACATCAGAATCAAGCACTCTGAAACTAAATGGATGTTGTTTTTCATTCTCAATTATGGGTCTTGCCTTTCTGCCCGTTCACCAGCTTTCTCATCATTTGCTCTTCCTATTTTTTCTGTTTTCTTTTTATATACATCTATGTATCCGGCGTATTTCGTTTTTGTTACTTCGCTGCTGGTTTATAATCTGCGGTATGCCGCACAACATAGCTTCAAATCGTACTCATTCTAGGCTGGGGAATACAAAAAAACACAGAAACTGTGTTGTTACTGGGCCCAATTAGAGCAGTGATGGTGGCATACCTACTCTACAGATGAACATTAATGTATTTTTACATTTCGTGTAGTATCCCATCTTAAATATACATCCGTTATCCGGATAGTAAAAGTTATTGACATTCGAACTAACCCTAGTTATAATGGTCAACTTTTCAGTTACTGATACATGTGTTTTACTGTTTTATGTTAATTCGACCTATAAACTGAACATCTCCTCTCCATGGACATGGTTGTCGCAATTCACGTCACAAAATTGCTATCCTAGAACTTCTCACGGATGGTCACATGGCCTGACGAACTAATCGAAATATTTGCAGCAGCATAGGCTAGAAAACTTTGTCTTTGCATTTGTATAATTGTCTAGCAGTTTTGTAAAAAATTATTTTGCGTTTGGTTTTTCATATGCATTCTTCTGTCTATCCTTCTCTGCTATGTATTCGTGAGTCTGCCCTCAGTCAGGCCCGTAGCCATGGGAGTAGAGTGCTTTTCTGTGTCCTGGTGCATTTTCTCAAAATCCCTAGTTTTGTGGGTCTATGTCAGGTCCCCTCTTGCTCTTGTCAACCGAGGCATGAGGCCACTATCCCCCTCTTGTCCTTGTCAGTCCCCTCTTGCTCTTGTCAGCCGAGGCACGAGACCTCTATCCCTTGTCAGCTTGCACCCCTGTTTGCAGGCCCTCCGCCGCTGCCGCTCATGTTTTGCCTGAAAGCCATGAGCATGTATGTGTATGCCATCAGCAAGGATGATTCTCTTGTCGTCATTTGCTGAGAGGGCTATTTTGTTGATGGTTTCTGTGAAGATTTCATGTTTATGACTCGGGATGACATTCATTGTTATTAATTGTTGCCTTCCAGAGAATAAACATTCTTTGAAATCTTCGAAACTGATGCTTTTCATGACGACTCCTCTCTTGGCGCCCTTGCACCTCTTTTCTTCCACACCTTTGAGCGTCTTGAAAGCATACAGTTTTGCCCGCAATCCGACAAACTCTTCAATAATTTCACCGCCAGCCTCATCCTTGAACATTCCAGGAATTTTCTTGTTGATTCCTGTAGGAATGCCTGAAGAATGCTTTGGTGAGAAATTTGAAGTGTCGAATTTTTCTTGGACGTCAGCTGAAATGTCTTTGTAGAAATCTTCTGTTTCGATTTCATAGCAAAGACTGTCACTGTCTGTGAACAACAGATTTGTCCTTGAGCCGTATTTTTTCTTGATGTAATTATAATGAAAATCATACATCAAGGTCTTTGACAAATCCAGAATACTCATTCCGAGATAGACCGGTTTGTTGAAGACTAATTCTGTCTTCTTCATGTGCACTGCGGCAAGATTTTCATCAAATATTGTGCAATGATCAAATTTTGGTTTTGCTGCATATTTTTCAAAGACTTTTTATTATGGACCAACCGAATATTCACCCGGTTTCGAATATTTTCCATCGTCTTGCCAAAGACACTGTTGTTCGTGAGTTTGAAAAAATCTTTCTCAAACTCATTTTGTGCCTTGGAACGAAGGTTCGTATTCAAATCAATGTATGGTTTCAGCTATGCTTTTTCACTGAAAGAGATTCCGCGATAAATCTTTTTGAGTTTCAAACACATCTCAAGATGTTGTTTCAAATTTTGATAATGAAGAACTTACTTCTTCTTGCCTTTCAAATTGGGAATAAGTTTTTTTTTCGGAGACAGTTTTTGAATAAGAGGTTAGTTTGTTTATTTATTATTATTATTGCAGGTTGTTTTTTTACAAAGCATGTTATAACATAACCTTCAAATGTGCAAAACTTCTACATAGGAAGTCTTAAAATGTTAACACAACTTGGATGTAAGTCAGGTTAGGTTGATGAGTTTCATGTGTGTAAAGATTTGGACAATTTATTGTTCATTGTGATATGTTAAAAATCTGCTGGCCAATGAAATTTAGCTCACATAAAAAGTTTAGGTAATGTCTCAACAACCAGCATATCCAGTTTTCTGTTTAGAAGAACAAAAAATACCGTATCCCGCATCCAGTTTTCTGCCAGATACGAAACTTGAGTTAGAGAAATCTCACTACTGTCAACATGGTCGATTGGGAAGTGACTAGACCAGTGGTTCTCAAACTGTGGTACGCGAGCAGCTTTCCTGTCATATTCGAAAAGCTTTGTTAATTCGTTTCTGTGTTATAATTCGTTGGTGTGTTATGCTAATGTTTATTTGCTATATTAATCTTAAGTACATTGGAGCAAATTACGTTCTTCTGAAACCAGGGGCGTACACTCCAACATTAAAAAAACATCAGGTGGTACGCGATCTCAAAAAGTTTGAGAACCACTGGACTAGACAATCGTCAGTTCGAGCGACTTCTTTGTTGTATTTGTTTTTTCTTTTGATGTACTTACACAAGATTGCAAGTAAAATTTTTGGACCCCTTGTCATGTAGATTTTGAAAAGCAGACAAGTGCTTTTGGACTAGGGTTAGGTTTGGTATTTAGGATTACTCAGGGTGCCGGCTTTTTGTTAGTGTTTAAGGTTAGGGTTCAGTGTTAATGTCAAAGGTTAGGACATCTTTCTATTTCGGAGACGCCAGGACTTCGATAAACAAACTTTAATCAGGCTCTACTGGCGCTAAAATCATAAAAACACGTTAAAAACTTGCCAACGTTTCAACAGTTGATACAGCTGTCTTCATCATAACATCTGTGCTCGCATGTCATGGCATTTCGTTTTTTAGCCCTGATGAAGACAGTTGTATCAACTGTCGAAACGTTGGCAAGTTTTTAACGTGTTTTTA
>JGI24158J21664_10003370_pt1 | contig 19989 bp, 11 predicted proteins | sample Ectturendosymbi3_FD_21664 | JGI IMG/M metagenome (IMG submission 21664) | reverse complement strand
TGCAAGAAATATTAATCGCTGAACATTTGTGGTTTTTGAAGGCCGGTCCGCGAAAAAATTTCCCGTTTAAACCGGTCCGCAGTGCAAAAAAGGTTGCTGACCCCTGATCTAGTGCAATGTGCTGATAATATAGGGTCCGTCCGGGTGGTTTGCAACGGTTGTAAGAAAAATGCAATCGATGATTTCGAGAATATGTTCACAAGAAAGATCAAACATTTCGGAAACTTTGTAGTGATTCCCAGAAAGGCTATGCAGTTGGGTTTCACCAGGGAAATGTTTTCAACCACCTTACACACACTGTACCAGTAACAGAAAAACGATATGCAATGTGACTTTCAATGACAAATAGGCAAAAATCAACACGTAAAAAAACGTGTGGTAATTATCAAAAACTTTAGCGGGGAAAACACAGATGTGGCGGGTTAAGACAAAGTCTATCCTCAATGAAAAGTAAAACGGCTCGAAATTCTCGAAAGCTCAAAGCGATCAAATCACTAAAGTGCAGCGTAGAATTGCAGATTTGATTTACCTTCAATGCATTTTTCCTACGTTTTACGGAAGAAAAACCCAAATGCCGGGGTATATTTTTCAAATCGTTAGAAAAATTGAACTCACATGTTCATGAGCGTAGTTTTGGGCGGAAGATACTTTTCTGGCTCAACGTTTGCCACTACGACAATTTCCGATGCCGAGATTGAACAAGCACCTGGTTTTTCTGCATTGATCTTTGACACATCATGTGTTGGCGAAAGTCGGATGAACGAGACATGAACTCTTGTAAAGTATTTTTGATTTTCTGCAATTGTGAATATTTTCAATGCTTGAAAAGACACTTTCGCTGTACAACACCAGCCCTATATGTTATCATAAAGGTGACAGCTCGTCATAAACATAAATTCGGGCCAACTTTCGAAAATCAATCCAGTTTGTCGTTGTTGAAAAAACCCGAAAATTTATTTACCAAGCTATCTTAACCTGCGACTATTTCACTGAAGTGGTTTAAACGTGAAAAGCATAAAGTTTTCGTGGTAGTTCACCGGAAAACAGTGCTTCACATTTCATGGAGTATTTTTTCTGTAAAGCTGGAGCCATGCTGATGTTTTCAGTTAATTTAGAGACATTGCGAACAACGTAGTAATCCAAGAAAAAAAAGCGATCAATTAATGTTAAAGCTGAAGTGAAAACCAACGCTAGGATTCTANTGTAGATTTGAGAATAATTCNCGGGATATAATAAAGTTTTGAAANTGATTTTAACTTCAAACGAAAGCAACTTATTACACTACGATCACGAACAATGCATTTACAATAANCTGAAAACTTCGGAAAGTTTTAAATTTTATAGCAGTAATTAAATTTTCAGTGGAACGTATTCTCTTGGTAGTGANCGTTAATTTCAAACNTTCGACTTTAATATCAATTTACTTTCAACTTAAACTATCGATGAAAATTGGTGTTGACCAATAAGAAGAAGGAAATCGCACAACCGACAAACAAAAGTCTGATTACAACTTCATGAATCAACAGTTTTATCCTCAAATCTTTGCAGCACATTCAGAATAAAGAACAAATGCTGTATTTCTAACACAACCTGTCATCATGTCTGAGCTTTCACTGAAGCTGCATACGACTTCCTGCAAATGATTCTCGTTGCACCTGCTCTGATTTTATAGGAATCATATGTCAAATGTCGTGGTCTCAANCGANCGTGATCTGAAATGAACATGGTCTCAAATGAACAGGTCTCAGAAGGACGTGATCTCAAATGAACCTGGTCTCAAATGAGGTGGTCTCAATTTCTCAAATTAATAGGTTTAAAATAAATCTTATCTCAAATGTCGTGGTCTCAGATGAACGTTGTCTCAAATGAATTGGTCTCAAAAGTCATAGAACCGCTTGAACTTAGTTTTTAGGTTGGTCTTATTCTGCATGACATGCATTAATTCGGCCAGCGACGGGTTCAGCTGGCAAAGAATGCACGAACTTTCACTCTTACGTTCGCCACAAGGAAGGTAAGTGTGTTTGATCTCAAAATGAACCAAACACTTCCTGTTTGCGCTTCACCTTCCGTAGGTTCATAGCAATAAACAACGGAGTCAAACTTTTTAATCCATGAAGAGACTGAACTGTCCTGACACGTAAATGTTTCAGTGTCTTTTGACATGTTTTGCTGCAGTGGCCACTTCCCTTCCTTGACCTCTTTCTCACACAAAATTCATCAAAACCTATCAAGTGAAAGTTATATTTTCGGGAGACTTGTGGTAAATCAGTATGAGATTACTTTGACTGTGAACGAGAACCAGAACAGCAAACCAAGAAACTAAAGCAGAAGATTTTCAAAAGCCTAGGGTGAGCAGGATGGTCTGAAATATGTGGTTGTAGATTTCAGTGAGGAATGTTGTGCTCAATAGTAGCAACACATACTAGGGCATTGTTCACCAATCATCGTTAACGTTCTTTTGTCGATTGGCTCGATATTTTGCGTTTGTGACGTTTTTCAGGCAATTTCATGAAAAAACAACAATTTAGTGTGCACCAAGAGCATATGTATTGAAGGCAGTTGAAGCAGTGCGTTAACTTTAGCGCGTCTGCGTCTAAGTTGCAGATTGTAACTTGTAACAGTTGTTGCAGTTTACTGAAAGTCAACGGTCCCTCCATCTGTGATACCTGCAACGAAAATTTCAGCTTTAAGCATCTATGTTTTCATCGTGTCAAGCGAGTGAACCGGTGCACGGGTCACATCACAGGAGACTCGCCTTGCAGCCTAAGTTTGTTCAAGACAAAATAATATAATACTTTCATTGCCCCTGTTTATCTATTTTGCTGCACAAAAAACCTACATGTCGTTCGTGTTAATTGGGGCGTTGCGGTGAGAAATGAAAGCCTTGACCCTTCAAGCGCTTGAACGGGTCGCTATTGATCCGGACCAATATTCAGAAGCACCTTTTAANCCGTAGAACTTGGTGAACTACTGTCATCCTCCATCTGTTCCTCAAGTTATTNGAAGGCAATGTTTTCATAATCGCGAAATGCTGATACTTGGAACTTCATCGGAAAAAATCAAACTTTTCTTTAGAACCAGGATGNTTCGCTAGCGACNCAGTTAGGTGATAATGAGTGNTGATCAACTTAGCCGGTAAACGTTATCCGCATTTATTGGCACATTGAAACCCACAAAGACATTGGAAGTTGCGGAGCATATACATGAATGACAGTATTTACGATACTAACCGACCAGTTAAAAGCTTTACATCGTGGCGTGTTGCCGAGTGGCTTGGTTGCGGAGTGGCGGGTTGATTATCAGTATAACATATGCAAAAAAAAACAGTTGTCAAACCGTTGTCATGGCTGACCGTCTTGCTGTTTGCTCATATTCTTGGCACTCATCCAAGAAAGCTCATGCGGGAAATTAATACGAAGTAACACTTATGTGAAAAGTTTCTGTCTTCGTCGTTTGAGCGAGTTGGTACTGTCCACTGCTTGACNGCGCTAGATCTCGGAGCAGGTGCTGAGCAAACATTCCATTGTCTGATCATCCCGAATCGTCAGGCCGTGCAGTCCGTGNGGGAGGTCGGCAGACTTGGCATTGGAGGACAACATGCATTTATTACAAGATCAAACAATCTTTCGTGACTGAGCTGGGAACAACTGATCATATCTAGNGTTGAAGAACAACTGATTATATCTAGGGCTGAAGAAAAGGNGTTTCCTTACGAATGGACGTTATGTTGGCTGATATGCTTGTGTGTCGTCACGCCTCATATATTGCGCAAACATCCATTGAAAGTTTCCCGTACTTGCGCGTGTTGTCCAATGTCCATGGTATAAGACAGACGCTGAACGAAAAGTGCCGAGTCTTCCAAACAGTTTACACTGCGTAGAGAGGAACTCACTTCAAATGATTACAGTGTTTTCACGTTTGGATCAGTGACGCAAAGCGAACAAAGGATGGATTCGGATCAAAGCTCGCTTTTATCTTCCTGCGACTCGCCCCGATGACGACGGCGCGTTTCTGCAGATTTTCTGAAGTTCATCAATACAACACACACACACGCACACACATGCAAGCATTGCCCAGAATTGACTTGAGTACACACATACATATACTACACACATATATACACACTCAAATACTTACACACGCGTATACGCGTGCTAACTCATGGATACATCATCTTAATAAACGTTCGTGAATAACGACCCCAACTGTAAAATGCAGCAGAAATTTACCAAATGTCGTCTGCTGTTATACATATTGCAGTAGTTGAGTTATCTTGCTGCAGGAGTATCAAAACCATGCCGGCCAGCGAAGCCGTTTAGTCAATAATGAAAAAATAATGTATTCACGAAAACATTGTTGATTTGTTAGAATGTAACATTTTCCGACGCAATTACATTACGTAAGATGTCCTGCCCTCGAACTGTTGTGTATCAGGCCCTCTGACAAAAAAACTGGAAAACCCTTGTCTTGCATGACCAACCGAAAGATTTGAAAGTGTTTTCCTGCTTGAAATAAACTAGTTGGCTCACACGCAAAATGACAACAAGTCACTAGCGGCGCACACAAGTGAGAAAGCAAAATTATTGCAAGTCATTTCAACCAGGGTTCAGATTCCTCGCTAGTGCTTGTTTGAGGTATGTCAGAACCATATCATTTGTTATCGCTATTGTTAAAACATTTTATCTCAAAACCTTCAAAAGATTGAATAGCTTTGCAATCTTCCTCAAATGATTTGTTTTTTTTTTTAATTTTGATATACCACCATTCACGAAAGTACACTGCCTATCGAAAGGAAAACTTTCTCAGCAACAAGTCAGACACCAAGATCATACAGAGTATATATTTCGCCTGCTAGGTAGGCATCACCAGCTCTTATTCAAACAGAAGTATATTTCTGTACATGAGAAGAAAAATCTCCTAAAACTTGGCACAAAGGCGAAATCACAAGTGTCAACAAAAGCTTGTTTTTGAAATCCATTTTTTATTCTGGTTTTTATTTCGGGCAATTTGGCCCAGATTATGAATTGACATGAATGTTCGTTGGATCAGAGAACTTTTATGAGTGTAATGTTTACAATATGTTTGTGCTTAGTCCTTGAAATGTATTGACTTTTCTGAATTTCTATGCAACGATATTATCTGAAGTACCTTCGCATTTAGACACGTGTCACTCTTATTCAAAGGCGTAGGGGTAATCGCAAAACTAGTCGACGCTTAATAAACACAGAAAGAGCAATAACTTGAGCTTAAAAGTATTTTAAACATTTCCACCCGATACATATTTTCCGTCATTATGTCTGAATGATTACACCACGTGTTTAGCACATTTGAAACTGTTTTTTTATAAATAAAACATTTTTAAACTGTTCTGCTGTTCTTCAAGCGGAAATGGTGGCCTGTTGGCTTTAAACAACAATCATAGAGAAGTTGAAAAATGAATTTTCTAAATCTAAAATTAGTTTACATTTAATTACTTTCCACACGAAATGTTGCTGTAGAGGCCCCGACTCAGGGCCGGCATTTGCTAGTGCGGGGCCCGATTGAAAAGACATTTGCGGGGTCCCACTCAGAGGACTGTACAGAAATTTGAGGGCTGCATCGAATCACAATGCTGTAAATGGGTGATGCTAAAGAACGAGGCCTAATGGGGCGATACTAAGCTAGGAGGATCTGGAGTTACGCCCCCCAGTTCCACATATCCAGCAGAGACTTCAACGGTCATCTCCGTAACACCCAATAAATCCAGGAGTTACTACATTCAATACCTCCTCTCTGGCCAGATACCTACTGCGGTGTACGGCATGCCAAGTGGCCATATGTTAAGTGGAATTAACAACACTGCCTGTTATGATCAGCCAGCAAAGATATAACAGCTTACCTACAAAACATCAACAAAGGAAAAAAGCGTGACAATAACAGGACGTCACACTAAAACTGCAGTGCAACATTTTATTGTAATGTTGGCAGGAGTGTAAGGAGGGGGTGCAAGAGGGGCACAATACCCCGGGCGCCGAACCACCCACTATGGGGGCGCCGTATGAGTGCAGAGGGCGCCAAAAAGTCCCAAAAATGTCAAAAGTACTTTTTTCAATACAGCACGTTTTCTTCTGGAACACCTCAGGTTCGAACATGGGGGCGCCAAACTCGCTTCTTGCCCCGGGCGCCATCTGACCTCGTTACGCCCCTGAAGGCTGCACAATAATGACAACACCGAATGAAACACACAAGTCGGCTCTACGCAAATTAATAACGGGAGAACACACAAACCAAATCGGCGCACTTCACACTATTGTATGGAACCGTTATGTTCGCACACCTGTAAGAGCCATTCAGTTGGCATAATGAAAGCCAGGTGCATTTCAAAGGTTTTCGCCAATCTCAGGTTGCCTTATCAGACTTGTACGACAGGAAAAATGAATAACGACAAAGACTGACTAAGCAGAATACATTTGCAATTCAGGACTGAACTTAACTTTCAGAAGACAAGTTACATTAACTATTGAAAGAGCAACAACTATCAAACCGCGTCTTGCAACAATTGTTGGAGCGTGACCTGCCAAAATACGCTTGCAATTGAAACAGAAAACAACTTCAAAACCGAAACCCTCTCTGTTTCAACCAAGTGCTATTGAAAAAACTGGAATACACATTGCCGGATAGCAATGACTTCTGTTACGATTACAGAACGAAATATGATGATTAAGGACGTTAAAAAACAGCGCAGTTCACTTTGATTTTCGTTGGCACCGGGCCCACATTTTGAAAACAGTATGGGCCCCGCACCGGCACTACACAAACAGCTTCGATACAAAGTGTAAGCTTGCGTGGGAGTAGCGCGGGGCCCCCGTCGGCGCGGGGCCGGATTGGAAGCAGTCGGTCCACTCGGCCAAAGACCGGCCTGTGAGAGGCGAAAGTCACCAGCCATGCACTGCAAGGCACCAGTCCACCACCGTAGCCGCCCGTCAGTCCATGATCAGGCTCAGTGCAACCTGATGTCAGATTACATTCGTAAATTGTGAGTTGTGGAGGTTAGAGATGTTGTGTTGCTGTGCCTATTTTGCTGCAATATCTATTTTAGTGTGCATCAATATCAGTTAGTGTCTGTTTGCTTATCGGTTAGGGCTTATTCATCAGTTATTGTTAATGGATGCAACAAGTCTAGCAACCTCAAATTGCTTTGTGATTGTAAATCAAATTGGTAAGATTCCCTCCAGCTTCATGCTTTAATGCATGAACGTGGTTGACTGCATTTTCTGGATGTGAGGTTTAGTGTCAATTTTGGTTATGTGTGTTTTTATTTTTCCCTGTCTATGTTTGGTATAAATTAAAGCTTTTCAGAAACAAAAATTGTAAATAGTTGCACATAAGTCAAATATGCTAACAGGATTTTTTCAAGATTTTCAAGATTCGGATTTCATAGTTGTATTGCAAATAGCATTCGGACCAGGATCGGGATTTCTACTTCTTGGATCAGGACTGGAATCGGACTCAAAAACACTTGGTCTCCGAACACCTCTACCTTGCAGCAGATGTTGAATTAGAACTTAAAACAATTACCCACTGCAACAAACCAGAACGAAATTCCCCCTGCATGGATGAAATTTCAAAGTGGGATATTTCCTACCGGTAAGAACCACTGAGTTAAATGCATTTGAACTTGACTTTGAGCTGTAATAATGAAACGTGACTCTGAAGAATTCCTGGCATAAAAAAGAAAAAGAACTTTGATTAGGTTTAACCTTCCATTAGCAGAAGAGCGAGTCCAGCAGTCATTGACCGTTACCTCGAAGCAGCTTTGTAAAATCCTGAGAAGATCGCGTACAGGTGTATTACAGAAGTTGGCATTTTTCGTTTTTTAAACTTGTAACCTTTTGAATCCTCGTAATTCAATGAACTTGTTATTCTGCTTGAAAACGTGCACAGCAGATCTGATCAAAGTTGTCTTTGCAAGGTTATGTTAGAGTTCTTATCATTCAGCAAAAAAAATTTGCCACATGAAGCGGTTAAACATATTTCCGATTTGTGTACAGGAATCTCATACGGCTTTTGGCTCAAACATTTTCAGATCTTACTAAAAATGTTTTTGGATGTGGTTCACCCATGTTTCGGAAACCAAGTAATATCAACAAAGTCATTCTTGTTTTTCACTGACTTTCAGAAACATGATTTCGTCAAACTAGGCGAAATAAGCGGACAAAAAATACATTTTATGACGTCTTCGCAAGGCACGAAGCTGCAAGGTATCTTACAAAGGCTTGAAGCCCCCAACCACCCAGACATCATAATGAGGATATCAAAAGGGAAAACGCAGATGTGAGATATGTGTGCCGTTGAAATAGCCGTGGTCTTTCGGTGATCACTACTTAACCTCCGGCGCAAGAAAAGATTATATTGATGCTTAGATCAAACATTGCAATTTATAACGGCAAACATAGTGGCACAATGGAGTAGCACTTTGGCGTTCCTTTCTAATCATTTGATTGTGATGAATGTCAAAAGCGCACATATTTTATTCAGAGTGTTCGTTATCCTAAATCATTTTTATCAAATGATAGTTTTGTATTTGATGTATAAACAAGACTTGACAGATTCAGAAAATCGGAGATATTTTTAAGTGGCGAAGGACTTAAAGTGAACATTAATTTCTCAAATCTAATATTACTCACACTTGCAATATCTCTTTTAATCTAATTTCATCAGAATCGTTTCTACATACCAGACCCTACACATGCTACTCAAGGGTTTTTTCAGTGGTCTCGCGTTGGAAGTCACATGATGGCTTCAGCAACTTCATACATTCAACGGCTTGCCCCAGGTTTACATGCTTTGACTGACGAAGTGATATTACAATTTACTTCAAATAAAAATATTTTACTGTCGCGTAAACTTTGTCTGTAGGCGTTACCATCGAACTCGTTCTCCCTACAGTCAGCTACATGCCGTCGCTGTCCTGAACACACCACTCAGATCTAGAACATTCAAACGTCACAAAGGCAAGCGCGAAGTTGCACGATGTCTGATTGACAAGTATATTGCTGTTGTAGCCACACGCGTGACAAGACCGTGATACTTAAACTGACCGGTATGATCGGAAGGTTCAGATGCAGGAAAGTTCTCATCATAGCATTGTGAACATAAAATGGTCCAGGTTTTTCAAACAATTCTTGTTAGGTGATGGGCAATAGTGAGATAAACTTGATGTGTGTTCCAGCTGAGAAATATTTGTTACAAATTGTTCGAATAATGAGGAGTTTCTTGGTCAGTGACAAATAAGGTTGGAAAAAGATTGAATAACAAAGATAAAAACATTTTTGTCTAAATCAATCCATTACGTTTGACTTACGAAATTGAACTGCAGTAACTCGGAAAATTACCTTCATTCAGCTTCATCTAAAGTTTTACGAATGTCCAAATATGTCGTGACTCAGTCATAGATTGCAGCATCTGAAAAAAAAAGAAGTGCAGAAAAGCTTATTGAAATGGTCAGAATGTTGGTCATTAACTGTGAGCAACATTTTGTCACCCAGACAATGTGACCAGAAAGACTATCACGTTCTAAAGAAATTTGCTTCACTTGAAAAATAATTCAAAGCCAAAGTTTGAAGGACCAAAATCGTAGCGTTTCTGGTTTTGTCTGCAGGAGGACGTTGGTTCGCAGTTTCAATGCAAGGAATCTCTATTCCACTGTAAATTTTTTGGTTCCTTTTAATTTATAAAATTAGATTGGCCAATATTTCGGCGCAATGTCAGATGAAAAATTTTTGACTTAATTTTCATCAAGTAATCTTGTCTGAGACATTAAACTAACCCAGTGGTTCCCTGACTGTGGTGCACAATGTTGCGCTTACTACTGGTGTGACGCGAGAAGGCTTACCTTCTGTTTTCATTCACAAGAAAAGGTCTATTCACAGCTTTTTATTGTCGGGTTCTGTATATAACTTGCTGCGTTTCTGTGTACCTTTTCGATTGTTTTTTCACAATTGCTATTATGTTTCTCTCCGCCATTTTGTGAATTTCGCTCTTGTGTCAAGTCTAGTTTTCTAAACTTTTGATCGAATGAAGTTTGGTTGAATGAGTGTTTCTGGAACAAGGTGGTACGTGGTGATAGTACCGGACCCCTCAAGCTGGGTTTACACTACGGCAGGGGTCACCAACCTTTTTCAAACCGCGAGCTACTTCTTGTGTACCGAATAATGCGAAGGGCTACTAGTTTGATGCACACTTCCGAAATAAAAATTTTTGCTCATTTTACCTTTAATTATTTTAGCATTGATATGCGTTAATGTGAAGACAATGATCATGCTGATGTTACTTTTAGGACAGGTCCGCGGGCGACCTACGTGGTCCTTGCGGGCGACCTGGTGCCCGCGGGCACCACGTTGGTGACCCCTGCATAGGGCGTTTTCACGCGGAGAACCGCTCGGCAGTCTTGTTTATTTAACGTCGCCGTGTGCTCTGCTCCGGTTCATTGCGAAATCATGCGAGTTGAGCCGAGCCGGGTCCGATCGCGCGAAGAGCGAAAATTACGCGCGGAAATGAGCTGCCGGACGAAAGCGTCCAGTGACTAGCCCCTTGCAACTACCAGATATTTAGTTGTGTTTTATTGCTTTACTTCAAATTAATCCTGGACTATCTGTGTTGTTCATTATGGGTTTGGATTAATATGGATCAGTATTGAACCTTTTGGTGCTTTACTTAAAATAAAACGAAACCTTTGTTGTTTGATATGGATATGGTTTGATATGATCGGTAGTGAAAATTTGGTAGGTCTAGTTTTGTCACGGATGGTCACTCATGAACAGTATCTATTTTGCAATTTGAGGATGTTTCATGACTTAACTTCTCTTCATGCATGTTATGCAATGGATATCTGCCAATTATACCTAACCCTTACNCATTTACTTCTACATATGCTTTGCCTCACATCCAAGTTTCAATTTTAACTATCCTAAAATTTTTTTCTCTATGAAACTATCAGTAGCATTAACAACATCATTACCAAGATAATCAGGGAATTAACGAAGTAAGCCTAGGGCAATTTATGCATTCATTTGGCGTTGAACCAACCAGCATCCTAAACCAGTGGTTCCCGAATTGTGACACGCGTGTCCAGGATTAACAGGTTGTCCTTAAAAAATATTAACTACACGTTGCTAACTCTTCTGTAACAGCTTATTAAAATGGATTCTGGTGTAGGCTTATGCATTCACCCTGCATGTAAACACTCAGTTGGTAGTAAATAGGCAAATAGCCTACTATTTACTTATTTACTCAGAGTAAAACATATGAAGTTTCAGTGAAACACAACCTTTAAAATGTCAGTTGTCAAAGTCAGTAGCACTGCCCACAATGATGGCTATCTCGATCTAGACCGCCTTGCTAAAAACGTGCAAGAGCTCAAGCGGTTGAACTCCAACGAGATGATGTTGCCCGGGCAACAGCAATCGTCACTCATGAGTAATGCGCTTCTCTTGCGTGCAGTGTAAACGGACAAACGGAGCAATTGCCGCAGCCGCTTCGTTTCCGCGCGTAACTAAAGGTACGTGTAAAGCCAGCTTAAGTGGTACGCGACCATAAAAAAGGTTGGCAACCACTGCTAACATTTGAAAACACAGGCCTGAAAACAAATTATGAATTTTTAATTGTGGTCCATACACAACCAATCAAACAATTTCAATAACTTTTTAGATACAAGTGGCTAAAACGCTTAAATTTAATGGAACTACTAAAATCTTTGAGGACTGCATCGGACAATCGAAGTAATATAAATAACTTTTCCATCTTGAGTGTGATATATCTGTCAATGTTTGATTTAAATCTTTGATTACTTGATTTAAATCTTTGAAAAGACCTGCGCATTTGAAAAAAATTTAGAACATTAGTGTGAATGAGAAAACTTCTTCGGGTATGATTCAGAAATGATGTTGACCGCTATTTCTGCATGACGGACTTAGTTTTTATGACACGAATGTGAAACACTTTGAAAATAACTACAATTTTAAACAAATTGCGCCAAATGGCAAATCCTCTTCACCTAAAGACCTACATTTTTCAAACTCCCTTTCTCTTAAAATTTTGCAATAAATGGTTTAATCATTACAATGGTTTTCCAGCCGTTATTTGACTACGGATTTCATACTGCAGCACGTGCAAACTAATTTATTCGATTGAACGTCAAAGGTGCCAACCGCGGAAGATGGCCAGTACAAAGTCAAACCTTTACAACTACCAATAAAGACGTAATTTTTCGAAGTATATATCTGATGGAAAGAAGTGCTTCCATCTGTTGTGTCCCGATTACTCTTTGCAATGTTTGTTATTTTGGAATTATAGGTTTTCAAAATATTTCTGTTCTCCAATCATGAACGTTAAAGCGCATTTAATGAAACACCATCAGCCACTTAACAGCATGGCTGAGATACAAACAAAGGTTTTGCAAATAATTTAAGAGTCTGATATTTTTAGTTAGACCTTCCTACCAAGCATGGGCGNCCGCAGGGGGGTCAAAACGGGCATTTCCCCNCGCCTGGAAATTGGGAGAAAGAAGCAAAAAATTNGGGAAAGCGTGAGATCAAGAATTTAATTCTAATTGTTTGGGTTAATTCTTGCAATGACAGTTTGTTTACCGATATGACACTCACACTGCACAAGAGTCAGGTTCACTGTTTTGATAATATGCAGTTATGAGCTTGCAGTTCACTCATGTCAACTCCTTTGCCTGCAGAGGCAGTTGCGAAACTCGGGAGCGAATTGCTCTTCTATTGGCCTTTGTTGCGTTACAATAACATGGCAACAAACCTTCGAAGATACACTTCAAATTACGGTGGAAGGCGTTTTGCCGCATGTAACTGTTGAACCCAGACATCTTGGAAGGTAATGCAGCGAGACAGTGAATGCTGCCAGCGGTAAGGCACGTAGGTTCAAACCTATGGTGGGCGAATTGCGGGTCGCCGACATATTTTGTGTGGCTCTTCTAGGTGAATAGCAATATCTCAAATTGATAGAGAGTTGTTGCCTCAAATTTAACGTTTGTTTCATTTATCAATGTGTTTACGCAAGTTTGCGAAGTTAGTCACCAGCAGTGTTCCCTGTAAGAAAATTTTACATTGAGCAGATGTTTGTTTCAGTGCGCATGCAATTTCACAACCATATAGATTCCAGAGACACAACCAGTGAAAAGTTTCGACAGGACTATGCAATACATATACGATATCAAATATGGAAAGTTGCAAGTGCGCAAAAATGAGATTTCACTGCGCAAATGCTCTCGTGGTTCTGCGTATTTGCGCACCTTAGAGAGAAGGGAACACTGGTCACCAGGGAGTCGGTACGATTTGATAGCTAAGGCAGTGAACCTAAATCGCAAGTTAGGCTACTTTTTTTCTCTAAGTTAGGCTAATTTTCTTCCTAGAAGAATATTAAAATTTTTCAGAGACACATATTGTAAAAACTCAAAAACATTCTGTCATTTTCCCAATGTCGGAATGAGAACCAATGTGTTTCGCGAAGAGGCAATTGCAGACCACAAAATGGAAGAATAATAAAATAAGTTTTAATACTACTGGAGGAGCTCAAGCCAGATTTGACCATTTTCAAGAGTTAAAACCATGCTTTGCGCATTCCTTGTAAATCCATTCAATGTTAACGTATCAGTGATGGCTGTTCAGTTGGCTAACCGTTTGTTACAAACTTGTCAGCTGTAGAAATAAAACTGACCAAAATGCAAAAACATCTGGCTCAAAAAAAATTTAGTCAATCCACTCTACACTTAATTTTTGGCGACAGGTTCCAGAAAGTGAATACACAGAATTTGAAACACCAGTGTATAACTCGTTTCTGTGCATAGCACAATATATTGCTGTGAATTTTTCTCTGTGATGAAGTTCGTAAAATGAAACCATCGTGCAACTCTGAAACACTTGGGAGAATTAATTCGCACAGCTTCAACAACATACTGTCCAGGTTTTCGGGGACTAGAAAATCAAACAAAAATTTCATACTGACAATTACTGTACATCATTTAATGTAAAACTTGCATTCTTTACCGTATTTGTATTGTCACTGCAAACTAGTTTTGCGGGTCGGTGGTGTTTTTGATTTTCTGCAAATGACTCTTCCATTGAACAAGTTTGCCCATCCCTGGTTTATACCATGTGTGAAGAAGTATGAGTGAAAAAGAAGCACTGCTGCCAACAAAGCGCGTTTCCTGCAACCAATGCTCCTCTAAAGGTGCACAAATGCGCTACACTACCAGACCATTTGCGCAGTGAAATCTCATCTCGCGCACTTGCAACATTCCAAAACATTGGAAAAGCACGAAAACAAGAAGCTATTTGAATTAAATGTGTAGCTTGTTCGTATTCTATAAGATTTTACACTGTTATAAAAATTTATAAAGTTTGTAATTCATTTAGAACTCTGCTACTCAGTCTTACAATACCCATGCTCACTAAAACAGAAATTTGCTCAGTGCAAAGTTTCCTTCAAGGAAAACACTGTATGCAACTGTTGTCGTCACATTCGACATTTTCTTTTTTGTATCCGTCAATTTGCGATGCATGCATCGCCAACAACCAGAAAAAGATAAGCAAAATCTCGACCGTGCTCCTCCCCTGGAAAAATTTCTGCGGACGCTCATGCTACCAAGGTCTGACTTATCAATGAAAGTGGTAAAAAATATCCACAATGTGGTATGCAAAAAATCGATGGGGGTATGCAAACAATCGATCAGTAAATTTTTAATAGGGAATCGATTTCACGTAAAATTACGCATCCTCATTCCTGGTCCAGGTTTGAGGATGATAAAAACAAAAATTTTGATTTTTTCGAAACTTTTGAGAAAAAGGAAAATTTTGATTTTTTGGAAGAAATTTTTTGGAAATTTTCGAACACTTTGGAAAACGTCCTTTCGAGCTTATCTTTGAAATTCTTTGAAACTTTTCTTGGCTTTGCCTACGTCTAACGAACCCAACTAACCAAAAATGCCAATCAAGATAACACATCACTGTTTTGAGGAGAAAATATTTGGGTGATAAAACAATGTTTCTGAAATCTACTGAAAACTCTTTTGGTTTTTACGCTTTACCTTGAAAAGAGCGGTTTTTGGAGAACACTATTGAAATAACGCAAAAATCAATTAAAAGGCAAAATTTGTAACAAAATTTTTGTCAAATTTTAAATTTTGTCAATTTTTTATTTAAAAAATCCATGACTTTCTTTTCTCTGAATAATTTCATTTGAAAATTGGTGAGATGTTGTACGACACCAAGCGGATCCTGTTCAGCAAATTTCATATGTTTCATGTGTTTTTATTGGTCACAGTTGACCCTTCATAGACCCAAAAAGGACAAAAACAACCGAAATGTTTAGGTTTTGCACCCTTTCACCCCCAAAAATGTACTTTTTCAAACATTATTTTCGCAAAGTTATCGTCATGACTGAAATTTTTTTATATAGAAAGAATATTTCCAAGGTGTTTGTTTTTCCATTAAACCACACATTTTTTGGCTACGCGAAAAACGGATTTACCAGTGAAAAAAGATCGCAATGACGACACACTACGCGCAACATATCTCAAAAATGCCTTGCTGTCTTCCGAATCCGAAGGTGTCTTCACTGATTTTCTCGCGCACTCCGTTTGCGAGTTATTGCCGACATACCTCGCAAACCTTAAAATTCAAATAAAATTTAATGACTTTTGCGGAGGTTTAAGGGTTAGTACCTGAAAGCTGAAAAGCTGCTGTGGCGGGCAAACGGCCCGCGGAGAGAATTTTTAAGGCCTGGGAGCTTTATTGATTTAATGTTGCGTGTATATTGCAGCAGGTAATTTTTGTTAGAACAAGCGTAACATCTTTTAATAAAAATGTATAACATTAACGACGTGAAAGACTGTAGAGAGATTCTGGAAATTAGTCAGAAAAGGTAGATTTCCAAAACTGAAAGATTTCGCACTAAAAATGTGCTCGATGTTTGGAAACACATCCATGAATGAGAGTGCTCACATTATCTACGATGAAGCGGGTCAAATCTATAAACGGAAATCGAATGGCAGACGACACGCTAAACAATCGTCTCCGACTTGCTACCACTAACACTGGAATTGATATAGGAACGACAGTGTCAGAGAAGCCTCGATAACAAGCATCCCGCTGATAGAGATTTGTCATAAACTGCTGTTTGCTCTTGTGTAGTAATCTTAAATGATGCACTCATGTATCCTCCCTTTTGTTAGTTGAAATATTGGGATTCTGTTGTTTCACACATTATTTTGTTGGAAGTGGTCCGCAAGTTGTCAAGTATTGCAAAACGGCACGTAGGTCAAAAGTATTTGGACCACGCTGATTTATAAGCTTAGCGAAAAAAAAACTATTTCGAGATCGAAAAACTTTCAGGCACAGAACGAGACTTTGACCAGACTTAAAACGTCAAAACAAAGACTATGAAAGCGTTTGAACTTTGTTTGCATACAGAATTTGAGAGGCAGATCATTTTTGGAAAAAAAAAATTTTATCGAAATCGAAAGCACCCGAAATTGTTATCTAGATGCTCGCAACTTTATGCTTTATGAAATGTGTTTGTCACGATTAGAGCACTGGATCCAAATGATTTGGATTCTAGCAACAGATGACTTGACACATTTTTGCTGCAAGGCGGAGACATGTATTTCAGCTGACCATTAAATCAAAATTGCAGATGTCAGACGAAGCACGACCAACTTCCATTAGGGCCATTTGCGAAAGCACCGGTAATGAAATTGTCAACACAAAAAGCAAGCCTGAATTAGAACTTACGGCTACTTCAAGTTCATCACACTCCCTCAATGAAGTAACGACGGAAATCGCAAGCGAAACTTCGACGCATTGGTGGAAGAAATATTGGCCTCCCAAAGGGTGGCTAGCAAACTGGTTCACATGGCGTAGGTTTAAAATAAAAAGTTTTGATTAGTGGAAAACATGATTCCAATAATGTGTTGCATAGTTTTACTGTCAACGAAGTCTATGATTTCGTTAGATGAAGATACATTGATTTGCCCTAGACCTGACTTAAAACATTTTGTTTTAACTAAGCAAATCAAAAGGCACCAAAATTGCGCGTTCAGGAAAATTATTTCAAGTTGGAAAATCCTGTAAAACTTTACGAATTAAGAATTGCTTTCGCAAGTTTGAACAATTTATCTTAAATTGGCTTTGGTATTTTGTAAGTAATTTGTGGTATGATCTCTGTGTTGACATAAGTTAGTTTTATCGAAACGAATCTATTTTCATTTTTGCTGCATTTAAGTTAAATCTCGATCTAAATAATGAAGTGGTTTCAAACGCTGTGATTGGCTGCGAAATGTTGCAGTTCATCAGTCATCAGCCTCACGTTACACTCCCTTAATTCTTTGTTCTTGCAGTGGTGGTTCTAGGAATAACCTACGGAGCAGCTTGGACTCTCATTCCAGATCAAATGAAACCTTTTCAAAGCATGTTTGGCCTTGTGATTACCATTTTGCTTTGCATAGCAGCCGAAGCCCTTATAATCAAGGTGCCATTGCCGAAAGGTTTTCCTCCAATTCCACCTCTTTTAGGTGAGTTCACTTCTGTTGAAACAAACCAATTTGTACGATTTGGTGAAAAAGGAAAAAATATAGCAAGGTGTGGTTGCATGCAAGTTGTTAGTAAAAGTTAACATGTACACATATATAATGTAGTATGGTGCAATCACTTGCCAATAAGCAACACATGTGCTTCCAAAAACACTTGATCGAATTAAGGCCCCCTGAAAAAAATGTGTTACTGTAGTTTTCTTTGAAGAAAGCTAAAAAAAAAATTTGCCTTATACAAGAAACTTCCATTATTGTGAATTTTTATCTATGCCCACGCAAGCGATTTGATTGAAATGAGCATCACCTTTTCGAAAAGAAACCCTTTTGCAATATTTCGAAATTGCACCACGACGTTGTTTTTCAGCATCTTTACTGATGGGACTGGCATTGCGGAACTTGCCACACCCTTTGAATGTAGCTTACTACATTGATCATGATATCAGCAGTCACTTGAGAGAACTAGCTTTGACGATCATTTTGACCAGAGCTGGACTAGAAATTGATCCAAAAGTGAGTGTTTTTGATCGTCACCTTTGAAGACCCAAATGCTTGTTTAGAAAATGGATTACGCAGGAATATTATCACTAGGGCAACCAATTGTTTGACCTAAAACTTTGAAATTTCACTTTATAATTTACAAATATTGACTCTACTTTGACCTACAAATTTTCTGGTTTTGCTACTGCAAAATATTTCAACTTTAGGTGTTGAGGTTAACTTGCAAAAGCACATTCATGCACTCTTTGCTTCAAATTTAAAGAAATTTCGTTCTTAATTTGTGGATAATATATTGATAAGCACGTTAATAACTACAGTAGAGTCAAACCTGAAATCACCATAAAGTTGAAACACTCGTATGCATAATGTATTGAGCATTTACCACGCCAAGTACGGTATGACCACATTTCTCGCCTACCACGCCTATCCTGCGCAATATTAAATAGTTCAGTAGTGGGCAAAACAACATTATTGCGTCAGCAATCGCAACAAACCCATTATTATTACAGAACTGCAAATAAACCTGCAAAAGGATATCACAGTTGTTGTACTTTCAACAAAATATCGATAAAGAGAAAAAGAAACTGTGCTGCAAGGACTTTTGATCCAATAATACATTTTGATGTAATGATAAATTTTGACTTTTTTGACCTAACCAATTGGGATTCCCTCATGGCATGAGCGTGAAATTTCGTTTCTAGACATTTCGCAAACTTTTAAAAAGGAAGTGAAATTTTGACTTTATTGACTTTTGGTGCCCCACTTATCACTTTGAAGCAAGAATATGTTTCAAGTGAGAGCGTTTTCGTTAACTGACCGAAAAAAAACTACGTCAAAGTTATGCATTGTGGGTTTTTGATGGTGAAAACCACAGCAGTATATAACTTGCAAAGTTTTTTGTTTTTCAAGATTTCCATTTGGTAGATATATTTGTGAGCACACACACGTTCCATGTGTTTCTACGTCAAAAGCCACAAAATTTTATTTTCAGTAACAACTGCTTTTGTTCTGAGTCTAATTCTGGCCATTTTCATTTCGAAAAAGTTCAAAGTTGCGACAAGCCGTGTCCGTCTGCACATGTAATAGGTAGAAAATCATAGCCAAAAATGTTGATTAGAAGTCAGTTAAAACTTTGCTATAGTTATGTGTCTTGTCTACAGTTTTAACTTTGAATTTTGTCTAATATATTGTAAGTTCCTGTTACAAGACAGAGCGAAAGCAGTGTTTCACAGAAAGATGTTGAACTTGTTCAGAAAGCAATCGTGGAATTTGCAGTAGTTCGCTATAGTAATCGATGTCACGAGAATTCCTTGATTAAATGTGGCTTATTACAAAGGATGTAAAAATGTGTACTTTCTAGTTTCTAGATCTCATCGACCACAGTATGAGCCTCGGGAATTTTCACAATACTTGACCACAATGATTATCAACCGCTCGAGACCAAACGTATTTGCGCCTCTTGAATAAACGATCGAGATTTTCTACAATACAAGAATGGCAAATTATAATTTAGAGGCTCATCATTGCCAGCAGAATGGTTCAACTAAAACAGCGTTTTTTGTTTCATCGCGCAGAAAAAAATATTTTGCGCTTAAAATTCTTAAGGCTTATGAAGTGTTTATTATAAAGTTTTTTTATGTAATGTTCTCCATGGAATGGAAATGTAGTCATTTCAAAAGTTGTAAATTTTGTGGCATCCAATCCTGCTTAACAGATTTAAGAAATATCGACAAGTTATTTGTAAGTGTTCATTGAGACAATGAAAATTAATCATACTGAAAACGTTAATGCAATTGGATAATTGTCGCTACGCAACAAAAAATTTTTATGTCGAGGTTGGGATGTTTTCTGGATAATTTTTGGCCGCTGAATCCGAATTTGGCGTCTTGTTTCTCCTGCTGTCA
>JGI24158J21664_10003369_pt1 | contig 19993 bp, 16 predicted proteins | sample Ectturendosymbi3_FD_21664 | JGI IMG/M metagenome (IMG submission 21664) | reverse complement strand
GTTGATTTATCAACAAACAAAGGCAAATCGCGAGCAAAGCAATTCATCCCACTCTCTTCAAACAAGCCACCATATCAGCACAGTAACAAAGGATGTTTTTGTCCAGTGGGAAAACTTCTAAAGTGTTCAAGGTCACATGTCTCTTTCTCAGTTTATAAAATTTACAGGAAGAATCAAGAAAAATTTGCAGGTAGAATCAAGAAAAATTTGCAGGTAGAATCAAGAAAAATTTGCAGGTAGAATCTAGAAAAATTCCATTCTTTAATACGAGAAGTAAAAAGCTTTACTTTTATGAGGCCCAAATTGTTACTAAACCATCTAATTCGCAACCGTATATAATACCTGGCTTGGAACACGAAAGGTAAATACAAAACCTTTTATATATGTGGTTTGGGATCGAAAGTGTTCAAGCATTCACATTTGCTACAGGGAGCGTTGGCGCAAACATAATTTCGCAAATAACTTCAAAACTGTTGACATTGGACTAAAAATCATGTCTAAATCGGTTTCGCCGCCCCCCAAAACATTTAAAAGCACTAAAAAGCACCAGATAAACAAAAACTTGACGTCTAGCGGTTCCACTTCGATGCGCTTCAAACAAGAGCTAAAAGATGTGATTGGTGATGGTCTGATGCCGTCAAAGCTATAAGGGGACAGGAAAAATCTTGACCAACCGCCAATTTTCGATTAAATTTTAAGGTTAGCTGAGATTTGCAGGTTTTTGTTTTTTATTCTGCTTTGCTTACTCTCAAAGTATCCACAGGTTCCTGCCCTGCTGGTCATAAAGATATACTCATATTGCAACAAAATGTCGGATCCTTTTTTCAAGTTTACAAACAACAGTGAACTTCACTTGTAAGGCACGCACTCAGTGTTTGCATTTCCGTTAGGCACTGGTACGTTTTGCTGCCAGACCAAACGTGAACACGATTGCACACAAAGCATTGCCCGCTGACTGGCAAGCCGTTTGATGCAAGGCTGCAGTTAGCGCGAAGCGAAACGGGTGCGTTTAAGTGCACAGTCAGCTATTTTGAAAGTTGACTGCCTGTCGTCGGGCGATCATTGGATGCCGGACATGACCTGGTCAGAAAGGTTATTGCAGGTTAACAAAGTTATTGCAGTTCAATGCAAACGCTGCGAGGAGAACTGGTGCACTGTTATGTAATAACAATTTCTCGCAGGCTGCAGCTAACCCTAACAGTAAATAAACTTATCGTTGATGATACGAAAAATCTTGGCCATTAGTGAAGTGAGCGACTGAAATTATCGTTTATGACAGACAGTGTTGTCTTTGCAAAATGAAAAGCGCCAACACCGATCACAACCAGCGTATCCTCACAACGACACATGCCTTGGAAGTTTCACGCACCCCCCATTTAAGCATGCGCCGCTTGTTTTATGTGACGCTAATCGTCGACAATCTGCTTGCAGCGCGTACCGACCGCTACAACCACGACAGCAGCACCAAGTCAGAAGACGACGATGGAATGGAGGAACTCGATTTGGCCAACTTCTCGACCAGCACTGTTAGGTTTTCACGGGTTCGTAATGCGCTGTGATCATTGTGCGTTCGTACCTACACTGTTTAGCTATTAGCACGTTTGCTTCCCTGTTGAAAGGCTGTAGGTTCGATCCCCGCTTGCCCTGGAAGTTTGTTGTGAATTCTTTCGAGTAAATTATTTCTTCCGTCCCAGCGACTCTTAATAGGAGTTTAGTTCAAATCTTTTCTCACGCCGCATAGAGTAAACGATGACAATTATAATGTGCATTCAAGTGTAACGTCGCCATTCCGCAATAACATGTCATCAATCGTTACGTGTAGTGATGTCATGACGTGCGGTGACGCGAATGATAATGATCAAACATGGAATTTGTGGCAGTTGAAGTTTCATGTTAGTTTTCGTTTTTTTGGTGTCATCCTGTTTGTGATGACGTGCTGTTGCCCAAACAAACTTGAGGCTTTAAATGTTTGTGCCCGGACAAATTTGGTGTTTTTTTAACAACAAAGGATTATTATTATTCGAACTTGTTGTGGGAAGATGCTCTTGTTGTTTTCTACTCTCTTTCTGTCTATGCTCTGTGCTGTAAAATTTAACTAAAAATAACCGCCAAGTATGTGTTAAACTGTGATTGACAGCATTTTTTTGAGCATTTTTATTAAAGAAACATCTTTGAATACATCAACGACTAAAGATTTTATATTTTCATCAGACCCTTCCCCCCACAGCCCGCAAGAACTCGACCGAAAGCACCCCCAAAGCTAAGATCAGGCTTCAGAACCGCATGTGAGTTCGTTCGTTGCTCGTTAACATCGAATGGTTGTCCATTGCGCGACGCTTCGTGGCTTTTTTCAAACAAAAACAACAATTGTGACGTCACAGACAGCGTCTTAATATGACCTACAGCCAGCTGTCATCGTCCATCGATGAATTGCGGGCTGGCTGGGTCAGGATGGTGGTCCTGTGCCTGGTCGTGGATGATGGCCCTCACACTGGGAAGGAAAAGTAACCTGGGTTCCGGACCAGTGTTGGCCCACACGGGCCAGTGGCCTTCGCAGACCGTCCACTCATTGTTTGTTCGAGGGCAGAGCCTGTGATAATCAAAGTAACCCTCCAAAAGTGGATGGTATCAAAAAGTGTTCCAAGTAATGCCGTGTGTTGTCTGTTTTCTCCAGAAGAAAATGTTTTGAAATAGAATGCCAAAGCTGCAGATTACCTCTGTTTTTCGTCCCTGACCCTTTTGCTCAACGTCTCGGTTTATTGGTTTTATTCGTGAAATCTAAACTTGGGTTTGAAAATGTCGGGTTTGCCAAATGATGTTTCTGCGCTTGGAGCAATTGCATCCAACTAACGTTTCGACTTTGCACCCCCCGCAGGCCCTCTGTGTCCCCCTACGAATCGTCGAACGACGGAGATCTGTCCCCAACAATGTTCCGGCAGTCGAAGGCGTCGGAATCGCTGAGCGAAAGCGACACTTCGGAAGTTGCCATAGAAACGCGGAAGAAATCCTACAGCTTGCCCATCCATCCGGAAAGCTTCGAGATCAGGGAACCTGGGAAAGGTTCCGGTTGTGACGTGGACAGACCCGAACACGCGTCAGATCTCGTCGGTGACGTCAGCAAGTCGTCGGATCGCGCCGATTCCGTTGCCAGTGGCAACAGCACTCCCCCGCCCGTCGCGAACATTCCAGGCGACAAGCTGACCTCCACTCCGATCAGCTCCTCGCTGAGCCCCAGTCTCAAGCAAGGCGCGCACAGAAAGGTCGTCGGCAGCTTGTCGGACAGCACGTCACCGCTAGCCAAGCAGAACATTTCACGTGACCTGTCACGCTCCAAGTCACCGGAGATGGGCAGCTTGCAGAGCATCAAGAAGTCGCGCAGCATGTCGGCCGACTGCTCCATTATGCAGTGCCCCGATAAAAGCGCCGACGAGGGCCAGTCCCCGTTGTTGGCCAAGGTCTCCCTCCACGTCGAGGGGACCACTGAACAGTCGTTGCGCACCAGAGCGTTCTCGTCTTCGGATGAAAAGGGACCAGACCAGGGCCTGTTGGCGCCCGTCCGGCACACATCTCACCCCATGCACTGCCTCAGGCCCCACAAGCACCGATACCGGTACTCATCGGGCTCCAGTTCTGTCTTGGGGGCAGGAAACAGCAGTGTAGGTTCAAATAGTCCCTGCCATCAAACGGAGCACCCTGTCACCCCCGCAGCGCTTCGAAACCGATCGCATTTGAGTGTTGGGAGCAGTTCAAGCAACGGCACCAGTAGCCCGGATGTACTCGCCAGCAGCCCGGTCAGCGCGCCCACCAGCTCATACTTCACTGCGGTACGCGGCGTTGCAAGTTTTCTTTCTGCTTTGTCATTATGTGATGAAAAACCTTCTGTTAATTGTTTTAGGTTTGTGTTTTACTCGGAAAAAATAATAATAGTGTCATGTTTGAAAGTAGAGAATGGAGAAAAAAATAAAAGACATGGCAAAAGCTCCACGGATGTCGTTATGAACATGCGAAAAAATGTTTAAATTCGGAAAAAATCAACGTTAGTTTTAAGAGCGCTAAAAGTCTCGTCTGTGCAGTTGACTGAGCCAAGCTTGGAAGAGGTGCTGCAGCGCAAGCTTTCATTCCACGGGAATTCCCGGTCGCGAAACCTCAGCGGAGAGGTCAGGAGGTCGAGATCACTCAAGCGTAGCATGATTAAGTCGTCGAGCGCGTCATCGTTGCAAGTACGTGGCGCGCAGTGATGCGCAGCGTAAAATCAGGATTGTTTTTCGGTTTTTAAGAACTAAAAGTTTTTTTGAAACACTGCTGCAGTGTGCGGGGGTTAAATTCGAGTGGTTTTCAAACCGCTTCTTCCCCAATCCTGTTTTGGTGCATCGTTGATTTCGGCGTGGTGGCAATTGTATCGCATCTAACCGTAGATCACATAATTTCAGCGACAAGAACCTGTAATCCAAAGAAAGCGCTGTTCCGACTTTTAAAAAATTGGTGTTTGTAACGTAATAATGGAATAATCGAAGCGTTTGTTCGCAGCATCGCTGGCGTGTCGTTGAAACCTGGACTGATGTCTATTTCTATGATTTTGCAGCTGATGATCCCCAACATAGATGATAATTTGCCCCCTTCGCCCCTAGCCAGCCCCCGCTCAATCTACCCCAGCCACCCAACGGTGTTTTCGAACCCCAGCTCCAGGGACTCGTCTCCCGGCCGTTCCTTCTCCCCCATCCCGGGCTCTCCCAGGCCGGCCATGGTGATTCCCCGCGCACGCCGTGGCTTCGGCTTCAAGATGCAGGCGGTGCCGGTGTACTTCGGAAGTACGGGCAACGCGTTCACCCTGCAGCACATCGTCACTGTGAGTCGCTTTGTTTTCGCTTCGGTTGCGCGACGACCACGGTTACCATGGCGACGAAATCAAATGCTAATCAGACGTTCGTTTTTATGTGAAAAGTTACGGTTTGAATCGCGCCAAGCATGAGCGATCGCTTCTTTCGAATCTTTTATGTAACGTTGGATTTTTTGCTCATATGATGTATGAGCGTAGAAATTTTACGTGCGTTTCAAATCATTTGAAAACATTTGGAAAGTTCCTCTGTTCAATAAACGCGTTACATATTTGAAAACTTTCAAATCATTTGAAAAGGTTTGGAAAGTTCCTCTGTTCAATAAACGAGTTACATATTTGAACTAGTTGATACACGAATGCGTTTTCCTATGATTTTTAGTAATGGAAATAGCAGAGAGCAATCTTTTTAGAGTTATGTGAAAAAGTCTTGCTGTTTACTGCCATGTCTTTAATCAGTCTATATTTTTATTCACTTAGATTGCTTTTTTCGTTATTTTCCGATGCGGACACATTAGAATCTTAGCCAGTTATTAGGGGGGTTATTAGGGGGGGACACCATAAAACGTTTCATTAAAAGCTTCGCAAGCGTTTTCATTTGATTTTGAACAGTGGAGGAGATTTGATCAAAGCGAGTTGTTGGTCAATCTCGCAGATCGCCAAAGCTGTTGTAGTAACGGGAAAGCTTATAAAAATGTCCTTTAGGCCGCCAACCTCATAAAAGGTTGAAAAACACTCGTGTGTATGTAGTAGGGATGCATATACTGAAATATCGGATCCTCCATTATTCGATTCCAAAATCAGAGTTTTTTTCAAATATTTACATTCGAAATAAATTAGAAGTAAACAAATGTGAAAAATTGCAACGTCGGCAAAACAAATAATTTCAATAATTTCGCAGTGGTGCTCTTTGCGCTCCTGACTAAGAGAAAGAAAGAAACACTCAACAAGCTCATGGCACTATGTAGTGACGCAACCAGCTAATGAACAGTTCCCGTGATTATTGCTGATCGGCGTTCTAAACCTCTGCACGACCAGCTCATGTTGCACCCAAGTTATTCCGGAGTATTCCAGAACCTCTGAATGTCCCATAATGCACATCCCCAGAATTTATCGAGTAGAGTATTCTATTGCCGCGCAATAGGCCAGTCAAGAACCTGATTAACATTCCGGCCGTAAATGCTTGCATCACAGTCTGTCGATGAGAAAGGCCCCTCCTACGCGGCTGGCCTGAGGGTGAGCGACCTGATCACCCACATCAATGGGGAACTGGTTCAGGGATTGGTGCACACGGATGTTTTGCAGACCTTGTACAAAGCAAACCACCAGGTGCGTGTACTGCTTCGATGTATGTTTATTTTCAAACTCACTACGCATTATGACCACACAAAGGCTTCTTCTGGAGCGGTGTTGTAATTTACGAATTCTGCAGAGGAACTCTCGTGTTTGGAACTTGAAAAACTAAAATAAAAGTAGCGTGTGTTCACGGCCTACTATCTTAGTAGGCCGTGGTGTGTTTAAAAGTCGCGGAACTCAAAGATACGTTGCAGCAAATTCCATTCGCATACATGCATGTCTGATATTGTTAAGAGTACCGAGGTCGGCCACAGGCCCGTAGCCCCTGGGGCTGTGCCACCTAAGTTTTGTGCTGAATAAAAAAAATTGTTTTAAACATATAATTAAAAACAAATTCTCCCCCTTGAAATATATTTTGCTACCCCAAACCTTAAAACATGGCTACTGTCCTGGTCGACCAAAGGAGATGTGTGGGCGGTTGTTGACTGATCCTCGCTGACTACCGTGGATTGTAATTGACCCTTTTGACTGAATGAACTTAAGCTCTCGTGCTGTCGCAACAACATGAACAGTGTGGAGCGTTATGTTGACTTTGCCCCCTCAACACGGTTTTGCCCCCTCGTCCAGATAACCATCCAGTCCGTACCCCTTGACTCCACACCGATCCAGTGCGGCAAGCGGAAGAACAAGTCACGTGGCAAACTTATTAAACGGAAGAAGAAGAAGGCGCCGATGACGCACACGCGCAGTACGTCATTGGTGATGAAAACAGTGGCGTCATCAGCGTCCCAGTCTCCCACTTCAACACCCCACCACTACAAGGGCAAGCGACGGGGGTCATGGCTCCGCTGGCCAGTGGGCAGGAACGCGGGTGAGGTTGTGTTGCAAGGGTTCTAAGTAGAGCTTATTATCTGTGGCTGCCTCTTTTGTTTCCTTTCTGGCCAAGGCCGGTTGTCAACATGGCGGCGGTAAAGTTTTCTTCTTCAAGAAAAAATTCGCGAAGTTGAAAACAACTGTCGGTTTCCTTCATATGTTTTCGCGTGAGGTCACGGCTTAACCTTCTGATTGATGCCCGTGAGCCTGTGTTATGTTTCCTGGTGGGCTAAATTGTTTTGTGGTACTCAGGCAATGCCGATTCACTTGTCCTAAACAGTTCGTTAGTCAGGCTTGGCAAAAACCGATGCTTTCTTCACTTTCAAGTAATTTGAAAACCGGATTAGATTGCAATTGATGGTTGTACCTCGCTTTGGTGACTGTTGACGTTTAAAAAATTAGCGATCAACTAGGTCTTTGTTCGTTTCGCAAACTTAATTGTGTAGTTCCACTTACGCGGATAAACATCGGTGGCTCGTGGTGGAAATGGTCGGGTGAGGGGGTGGGGGGTACAAGTTCTCATACCTGGAGCGATCCTATCAATATCACAACTTACCGTTGTTCCACAGTTACTGTAACTACTGGGCTGCGTGGCTTACATTTCACAAAAATGCTTTCATACCCATGGCTTTGCAAATGGCTTTGATGCTTAAGCAAGAGTTTGTTGTAAACACTTGACTTTCCAACCACGCACTGGGGCGGCCTGCATGTGTCCGTTAAAGCTTTTTCATATCTCAGGCCTTTCGAGAACAGCCGCGTTTTACCTGGACCTCGGTTTCTGTGGATCTTCTGTCAATGGTGTGAACTTCCCATAGCAACCAACAATTTTCAGTTAACTACAATGCAGCCTACACAGTTCTACTTCTGGTCACTAGGGCAATGTTAAGTGACTTATTTTTATTCCCATATCCTCTCCCAAAGTAAATTGCGCAAGTTCACTGTTGCAGAAACTTAACAGTGTAGTCTCTGCCCTCCATCGTCAAACTCTAATCCTAATACAGCTCATCAGTGAACAACGGCAGGCTGCAGTAGAGAAACGAAGGACTGTATTTTCCGACCCAGGATTGGGGACTGGATTTAGACCCATTACCACCAAGATCACTAAAGTACTGGTGGCAGTTCTTATTAGCCAGCACAAAATATCAAAACACATGAATTTGAAGTGTCAGATAATAATAATGATCAGTTTGAAATATTGTTTCTTAATTAAAACAAATGTTCGTGGTCAAAATAACAAATCACATTTTGATTTGGCCGTTTTAACCACCATCTACAAAATGTAACCAAATCCTTGGCTTCTCTTCTTTATGGCTGTGTCGAAGACAAACCTCAAACCGCTCAAATCATTAAGTCTGTTGATCTGTTGATACGATCGTTGCGTAAGCGGCATTGTCGCAAGACAAAGTTTTTTGTTGGATTTCTATGAAACTTTCAGTCCGAATTGTATCGGAAGCAATTAAAAGCTTGCGTTTTCTAAATCAGTGATGAAATAACAAAATTATGACGAAATAGACGGAATCGTTCGCTTTACATTTTTCAAGGAGGACTGTAGCCCCCCGAGCCGATGCGCCCCTGCAGACAAACGGATTTTAATCAGCAACCATTATAAACAAAATACATTTACCTTTTTACGCAACGGCTCTTCCGGTGTGCTTGAAGCGAAAGTTATCTGTGCATTGTTACGTAAGAGTGAGCACTTGTTTACGACACAATCCTCATTGTTCATTGCTCAGATGTGCGTGGACAATCACCTCTGCTGACGTCATCCGCTCCTAAGCATCACAATACCGCCTCGTCGCACGGCGTGGACACCCCCACCCAGGATTCCATGACAACAATGACGTCTACAGCAGCGAACGCCTCATCCCCCCAAGACCCTGATGTAAGCGACTACGATGAGTTAATATTTTCTGCATGAGCTGTTTCACTTCCGCTTACGTCGCAAATTAACTTCCCACCCAACAGAAGTTGAACAGCAGAGGAAGTCCCGTAGACACTGTCGTCATCAAATCGATGCACACAGTTTCATTTTATCTGCGCAGTAAGTGACTGTTTTCAAGAAGGAGCTGAAATTAACTTCGACCTATAACGCGCATCAGGCAAAGCCGCGCGTTTCAAAATTAAGTTTCTTCGTTTTTGTCCAAAGCCTTGTCTTGTTCCTAAGAAACAGATTACGTCAGTGCCAAACGGTCCGTAACAAGTTTGGTCGATGCATAAGTAGATTTTAAGGTACTTTTGGAAGTTTTTGTCAGACGAAAAAATCTCGTTTTTTGTTTTTCGACGTAAGACTGATGTTAACAAACATGTTTGTTACGTCAAAATGGCTTCTGGCGATTCGCAACATGAACAGATTTTAACCGCCCCCCCTTTTTTTTTGCCAACCCTCTCACTGCATCGCGCATCGATCGCTTTTGGGTGTTGGGTGCATCTGATTTTTTTACTGAGTGTTTTCACTGTTTGCAGCTTTTATTTCAACGTGAACTCGATTGAACCCCAGAGAAGTATTGTTGCCTGGCAACAAACTTCTTCCGGGTCACATCGCGCCTGGTTTTCGCATAAATTTTCGGGGAACATTTCGAAACGCAAGGACCTCCAAGCTTTGTTTGACTTGTGCTTGTCATAAACTTTTGTTTGTTGGTTTCTTTGTGATGTCACACAGTCACAGCCAAGCAGGCAGTTTTATTTGAAATGCCACCCCTCGTCATCGGGCAAAGCACGAAATGATTGACGCATGTCACCGAAACTCGACGTCGAGTGGTCTGGGGCGCCGGGGTGCAGGGCATGAGTGGGGTTCGCAACTCACCCCCAAACGGCACCAATAGCTGGGAAATCCATCTTAATACCATCGACGTAGCCAAGGAGGCCCAGGGGGTCATGTCCCCTCTCGATTTTTTAGAAGATCTAGTCATTTTGTGCTTTGAGAAGCGGCGCCCCACACAAATACTGTTGCTCGCCTAAAATAAAAAATTTCCCCCCTCCAAAATTTTGGTCTGTCCAAGCCACTGCAAGTCGGCGCCCTTGGCATTGTTCCCTAGGGGCAAAAGGGCACAATGCCAAGGGCGCCGAAAAANCCCAACAATGTCGCAAGCACTTTCTTCAGTACATTACATATGCTCCCAGGGGGGCGCAAAACTTGTTTCTTACCCCGGGCGCCATCTAGTCTCGTTGCACACCTGGACATCAGATGAAACGCTTACTGTGTGTTGTGTGGCAAGGGATAGTGGTACCCGAGTGAGGGCCATCGGCTTTGGGTTAGTGCAGTGGTTCTTAACCTTTTTATACATATCTTACCCTTTTATCAAACAAGATTAACAGATTTACCCCCAGTACACTCAATGGTGCTCATTTATTGAAAATACGAAATTAACAAAATCTTACAGTTTAGAATCATTTATGTAGATTTACATTTGCTGCAATTTATGGTTCAGTAAATTTACCCCCAGGGGTAAATTTACCCCAGGTTAAGGACCACTGGGCTATCGCTTCCAAATTCAGCATCATACCTCCCCCTGCTGCCGCATCATATTAATTTCAAAATGCATTGATCGGTCATGACGTCATTAACCCGCTCCCATCAACTCATTGCATGTTGCGACAGAGCACGGTTACTTTGACCTCGAACAATCCCGCCGCCGCCCCTCAAGCGACAAGACCGGTGTCGTTGCAGGTAAGGCCGACCCCTTGCATGCTGTGGGGTAGTGCATGACGTGTCAGGTGTCAGTAGCTGCTTTGAGTTGTTGTTCGACCCATCGCTTTGTACGTCATCGCGTTGTTGCGTCACGCGACTGAAGTTCGATGTCACTGCGTCTGAATAATTACATCGTGGGAGACTTTCTCGCGCGCATAGAAACTTTTTTAACAGAGAACCAACCCAGTTATTCGATGCCGACCAGCATGTGTGTCTCGTTCCCACATTCGAGCATCAGACTTGTGTGCGACTTGCTGTAGTGAGCAAACGTCGTGTCGCGCCACTGTTTTCAACCTGGGTTCCGCATAACCTCAGGGTTCCGGGAGTAGCCACCAGGGTTCCGCCGAAACAGACCGAAATTGCCTGGGACGAAATTCGTAACCACAGATCTATGCGGTTGTAGCAATATAGACACAGACCTATGCGGTTGTAGCAATATAGACACAGATCTATGCGGTTGTAGCAATATAGACACTTGGATCATTGCATTGACCTCCATGCGCAACGTTTGCGGAGGATTCCACTGCAGTGAAAAGGTTGAAAAATACTGGTGCACGTTCTGGTAAATTGTCGGTAGAAAGTGTATACGACAATGCAAGCAGATCAAGAAAATTACAAGATTTCAACTTTTCCAGGCCTGCACCAGCGCCTCATCCACCCCCACCAGCCGCGACGCACCAGCTACACGAACCTTGCATGCATGAAAACCATCAACCGCCGTACAATTCCCCACCGGATGCGAGCAGCGTTCACGCTCACCACAAACACGCACCAACGCAACACCCCCCCGCCCCGGCCTCGAAGCCCCCCACGGCGGCCGAATCAAAACCGCGTGTGGCGGCCAAGCCTCCTGTCAAAGCCAAGCCGAAGAAAAACGCTGTACCACCTCCCGTGACGAAACGTCACGTAAGCGGCAACGTAACAATCAAACCCGTTGTTACGTGTCCTCCCGCTAGTTCCGCCGACGCGCCCGTCGAGAGCAGCTTCGTCAGGCGACGTGTCAGTCCCCCAATCACCCCAAACTCCTATAAATTACCCCCTGAAGTCGGAAACCGCTTTGATTTAAGCGTGCTTGATCAGTTAGACGCGAACGAAGTCCAAGGTCCTCCCGGCCACCCCTCATTCCCTGAAGATCGGCCTGGGAGGAAAGCCACTGTTGATAGGGTGTCCCCGGCCCGCGCCCCTCACGTAGAGGCCGGACCGCACCATCATGTCAACGAAGGCGTTGTCGAGGGGGGATACCCCCGGGTGGATAATGCGCAGGTCAGTCTGAAACCTGCCCCGTCCTTGGACGATTTCGAATGGCCGGCACCACCCCCTCCCATCTTCCCAGAGGAGCCGGTGCCCCCTGCGGCCAACAACCCCGCGGCGAACATAACCCAGACGTGTTTTGAGGAGGATATGGACACGGGCACTGTGAAGAGGCGCCCACCGTCAACTGACCTCTGTTTGGAAGATCTGAGGCCAGTTGCGCCGGCAGGAAAACCACCCCCAGTCGACAACCCTCCTCTTGACAGTCGTTCAGGCGTGTCTGGCAACGTCATTCATGCGAAACAACGTAGTCCCTCCCATGCATTGAATACCAACGCTCGCGATCCTCTGCCAGCGACAAGGAATGATCCTCCTCAGCAGGTAGTGTTCCCCCCCAGCCAGTCTGACGTCACAAAACCAAAGCTCCCTCCCAAGATGTCAAAAAGTTCAAGTGTGAGGGAAAATCACCCAAACATCTCCAACCACACACAGCCACCCTTGTTGCCAAAGAAAATGGGTTCTGTCAAAAGTTCCAACCCACCTCGACCGACAGGTTGGTATAAACAACTTTACTTGCTGCTATTTTTGGCCTTAAATGGATTTTTGTATTGGAAATTCGTCGTGTAGAGGATATATTTGTTTAAATTAAACGTTTCATAGTTAGCAGCGTTCGGCGCATTGTTGCATGACGTCAGTTCTGCGTTAAACGGAATGAACACCGTGGCGCTGATGCGTTTAATCGTTTTCAACCCGCTTTTCCTTATTTTCGATTTTAACCCGCTTATAGTTTATTATGCGCCAACTACACACCCGAAGCTCCGGGATCTTTTCCTTTGTCTATTCCGAATGCCTTGTTGCCTCAGTAATTTTCCCAATCTGTTTTTGAAACCTGACCCGATGACAACAACGTTGTTGCTACTCGTACTGTGTTAAGTGGCAGAGTGTTGTTTTGCTTTGAACAGTTGCAGTGAAGGAAGCGACAGGACCTGACGAGACGCAGAAGATGTTGGACGACATTGGGTCGATGTTCGATGACCTCGTGACCGAGTTCGATGAGATTTTGAGCTGAAAGTGGGAATCTTCGTGGTGCATTTTTATCTTTCTTCAATTTCTCACGCCCCTCCATCAAACGTTTACCTGTGCTTCGACGGCGTTGTGCTTTTCGAACTTAATCTGGGTAATCAGACCTTGCGCAAGCAATCGTTCTTCTATTTGTCGTTTCAGTAAAAAGCGGCGGAGTGTGATTTAATGGTGTTAGAAACAATTATGATATGCTGATGCAGCCACCTGAAGTGTTTTTGAAAAAAGGTAGTTACGACAACATCAAGTTCGTGTCATAGTCGTTAGTTCTGAGGCAAGGTTGTTGTTTGAGCGATCTTACACTGGAACAAGATTGGTTCACAATTGTGAACAAGCCATTGGACACAATCTGCTGGTGGTTGCTGGCATGCCGAGCGGCGTTGTCTCTCAGTTGTCAGCGTTTCCCATTTTCGAAATCTTGTTTTGTTTTCAGTGATTTTGGCGCTAACGCTCGTTTTCTTTGGCTCAGCTCCTGAACGCGCATCCAATTTTTTTTCGCTCAGCTTCTGAACTCGCATCGAAAAGCGTTGCTTTGCGGCCAAATAGTACAACATATTATGAAACGCAAATTTCCCAAAGTTCTGTGATCCTGGCCCAAGTGTTCGGCGCGTGGGGGTTGGTGTCGCCCCGTTAAAGACGGATCCAATCACAATTGTCCTTCGCTCGATAATTTGCATGTCCCGCACGCAGCAGCAGCGTGCATTGCTTGTCCTCAAAATCAACTTCTTCGCTAAAAATGCTGGCAAGCTTTCGCAAAGAATGGAATTGAATTTATTTGTAAATAAACATGCCATCGCTTGTGTATTTTTACGCATTTCGACACGTTTTTGTCTTGAAATGAAAGCTTCTTTCCAGGGATTGCGTCACTTCTTGCTTGCACACGTCAAGGTGGTTCCCCACATACCGGTCACGGTCGAGCGGTACACGGTTCATTGCTTGCACCCACGTGACCGGCACGTCGTTCCTTCTGTTTCGTTTTATCGTCTGTGCTTTGATCGAACGTGCACTTGCGTGGCATCGCCCCGTTGCACGCCTCGCTCTCACGCGCGTATCTTGTTTTGACAAAGTGCGTGTTCCGCAGTTTTCGTGAGCGACCTCGTAAATTATGTTCATCGTGTCATACTTTTTCCGCTGACACAGCCATGTCGTCGTGCATGACTGACACAGCCATGTAGCGTTGCATTCGACCATCCAGCACTTATCGATCGATTTGTCGCGTAAGCCTTTATGTGGGTTTCATTTGTCGGTAAGGTGGAAAACTTAACTTAAGCGAATGTTTGACAGCAAGCATTGTCTCTCTATTCACCGAATTTGGCAATTCAATTTTGATTTGCGTTTGCGCGCGATGTGATGTGTTCATTGCTTGATATGCGGCTTTTGCAGAACAAGCGCATGTTTTCGTTCAAACAAGTTCTTCCCACCTTGTCTGTGACACTCACAACCAGTGAAAGTTTCTGGACCTGGAGCTCATTGAGCATCGGTTGGGTTTTAACATTATTATCTTCGTGGCGAGTGCGTGATCGTTCCCCCCCCACTAACTTGTTGTTGTTCTTATTCAGTGTCTCCCTGTGGTTCTTATTCACGTTGAGTTTGTTTCAACCAGTCCAGCAAAATATTGCATGGTGTGACTGAGGTGTATAATGATCGTCATCACAAACATGACGTATAGGTTGTAGGGAGGTTTGAGTGTGCATGTAACGATTGCTTTGTCGCTGAACGAGATATTAACGTCAAACGTCCTGTAAGCACAACCCCAGGGCGTCGTTAAAAAAACGGATATAAATATTGATGTACTGATATTTACACATCTGCAGCGTTTTGTTGTCGAACTATTCTGTTTTATCCGTTGAATAAGCCAGGTGATGGTCACCATCACTGATGCACCTGCCCATGTGCTAGCATGCAACAGTTTGGTGAGCGCGTGAATGAAAAGGTAACTTTTTCTTTGCTTTTCATCGGTTAGAAGCGGCACACGTGTCAAATCTCATCATTTTCATCGAAGGCATGGGTTGCCAATGCAAGTTGAACTCGTTTCGCCGGCAGATATGCGACTCTGTGATAAACGATGTCAGTCGCATATACTACCTTCATAGCACCCTCAATTGTGATGACAATCTGGTAAGTTTTGAAACCCACGTTGACCTCCGTGACTTCATTTGCATTTAACAGCTGTGCTATAACCGGCCTCGTATAGAAGTGTGTCTGATTGGTCAGTGCATGTCTGGCGTTCGAGTGTTACAAATGGTGTTTACTATCAGTGCGATGAAGTTCGGGTTTGCTTTGATGATAATGCAAAATACATATCGCGATGTGTTGCAATGCGTTACTAGTCTCTTGCTGCAATTTCCGAATCACCTGGATTTTACTTGAAACGATCAGTTGTTGTCTGTTTTTGTTTTTAAAGTCGGAAGAATAAACTGTTGCTTTACATGGCTGACCCATGACCATATCCGTGCAACGGTTTCCTGATATTAATGTTCTGACGACCTGACCTTGCTTTCGGGTGGCTGTAGTATACTGGCGGAATGCTGTGGTATGAATGTTACTGAGGTGCAAGCCAGTAGCGCAGCCAGGAATTTTGTTTGGGAAGGCCCAGTCAATGACGTCTTGAGTCCGACTGTTCCTTCCGTTTATTTTGTAACAGTTTAACAAGTTTGTTTCGAGGGGGCATGGCTTCTTCAGCCTCATTCTGGCTGCTCTGCTGGTGCAGGCATGTATCTGCAGATGAATAGTTGCGGTCGTGTTCATAAGAGGCACCTGTGAATTCAAATTGGGTTCGATTTGGAAACATTGAATGAAAAGCGCGACTTTAGAAAACTGCCTTAATATATTTTCGACGCTCCGATTGTTTTGCTCTGGCATTTAAATTAACTTTCCTCATTTAAGCCACATGTGAAAAGGTGGAAACGTTGGCATGTTCTCTTGTTTCGGATAAGCCACCCCTATACAGGCAGCTAAATGGCGGATCAGTTGCACGAAAGAAACAACAGTCAAATTGCTCGTGTTTCGAAGTTGACGGTTTGAACGTTTCGGCTGGCAAACATTTTCTATGGTTGCAGGCGTCCTCTTTTATATGCTCGAATCACTGCATGCTTGGCAGTAGTACGTATGACTCGTGTGTGATTGTATTCAACCACGCAGACAAAATATTGGGTGTACAAGGAAAAGCATGGCAATGTCTTATCGTCATCGACGGTAAACTATGAGATACAAGTGAAGCAGAAGCACTTGATAGCGTAAAGTTAGTTAATCCGCATGATCACAGTACTGGAAATGTTTCAATTCACAGGAATCTATCGAAGGAAAATAAGACGTATACCAAGTGGCCATTCGTTATAAGCAACACGTGATTTAACGTCCTACCCGTTACACTGCTGCAAATATATTGGAATTGACACGAAAAGCAAATAATTGAACAGTTGTAACCTTCGTAGAATCGCTGCGTAATTTTGTTTGCGTGTTGTCATCAAGCGACGTTCCCCTTGATTAATTATTATCGAGCCTCGAGTAATTGCCGGGCCGCATTTTGCTTCGTTCCGCATTCCCTGGCCACCGAGTTCTTTGAGTAGGGGATAAGGCGGAAGCACTCGCTATTCTGAGCATTACAAGGACAGCGAAGGTTGGTCCGTTAAGAAAAAGACGAAAGGTCTTTACGTTTCTGCAGCATAAGGCTGTTTCTTTGAAAGACATAAGGTCTTTGATTCTTTGCAGCATAAAGCTGCCTTTAGCACAAGGCTAATTCTGAGATAGGACATAAGGTCCTCACAGCATAAGACTGGTCTTCATAATTTTCGTTTTATCACATTTTGTGAGCAACAATTTGCGGGCCACGTTTTGTGGGCTTGTTAATAAAGTTGGAACGTGCATTATACGAATTTTATGGTTCCCTTGATGTGGGCCTGAATTTTGAGTGTCAGGAAGCTACAACAATGGTTCATTAAGTTTGGATGATGTTGTACACAATCAAAATGTTTGAAGTTATAATCTACAGTAATTGAGGTTATCAAATAGGTGATAGTGAGAACAACAAATTAGCGGGTATAAACTTGTTGCTTGCATTAGGAACTTTTAGCACGCTATAAGTGTTTTTGTCAAAACAGCTTTCAAGTGTTTTGTGCAAAGCATCCGGGTTTCTCCTTTTTCGTTTAAACTCACGAATTTTTCAAAGTTTGCTTCGAAATAGTAAGGTGTAATCATTACTGGAATCCGAACAAGTTAAATCATTTCTTGTAGCAATCTGTTTTGTTGATCAAAGACACGTTTTCGTTTCAGCGAAGAGAAGTGTCCGAAGTTCACCAGATCGTTGAGTTCGACAATTTAATTTGTGGTCAGTCTCTGCTGGAAATGAATTCAGCCAAATCGTGTGAGTTTTTCCAGTGATGCATCGGGAAAAACAAAAGTAATGAATTTTCAAAAGTAAACAATTCTCTTTTTGTAAAGAAAACAGCGTCTCGCGCGTATGTTTTCTTAAAGTCAGGTGCCAGAGACAGGCTCGGATTTCCCATAGACTTTCGATGCTACAGCTTCAGCCTAGGGTGGCAGAACTTCCAGGGGCGGCAAAATTATTTTCGTAACTATTTTTGAGTTGCTTTGCTTAGGCAATTTTGCAACACCCGTTCTAGAGTTACCTGCCTGTCTGCTTTTCCTGTTGCAGTGCATTCCGGTGACTGTGAGGAGGCTGTGACTTGAATTAGGCTATCCACCAATCTGCTGGATATCATTATTTCGTAATTCCCTTTGCGTAAAAAGAGTGCGGCAAAATATCTAGATGTGGCGGCCTGGAGATCCTGCCACATAAAAAGAAAGTGCCCACCGATAGAGGGCGCGCATAAGTCACAAGTCGTTCATTGTGATAGATGGCACAAGCGAATGATCGAAATTAATTTATCCCTACTAGTGCAAGCTAAGGATTTGTAGAGTGAACTCAGTGGGTGATTTCTATTAATTCTGGTTGCTTTCCTTTTAGTTTATAACATTGTCCTTGCCTCAGTTCTTCAAGGTGCTGCAGATAACTGTAACATTTAGCTTATGGGCGGCCAGTCCTAGAATCTGGCCGTGACCTGAGATCATAGGCGGCCGGGGTCACATTTTTAAACCCCGCTGCTGTTCCAAAATTTTTGAATCCACATTCGCAAAATTTTCAAGTTTCAGAACCCGACTCCTGTTCAAACTCCGGAAAACATCGATGCAACCGAAGATCAGCAATGTTTGTAATTAAGCAACGACAATTGTGAAAACCATGCTGACTCCCGCTATTGCCAAACATAGAAAGTGACCTCGGATTCGGGTCCCGTTTTTCACAAATTTTTGTCTCTGATTCCTGAAAAAAACTCAGAATCCTGCTGCGGCGTCGATTCCGGTGCTCCGGATCCGTGGCCACTTCCGCTTGAGATCACAGAAAGTTAGGTGAGCCTTTCCCCGTTACGCCGTCACTGTGAGCCACATACTTTTTTTGACAATAACATTTGTTTCGTAAACAAGCATTTCTTCCAGATAACTTGTTTTTAGTTGTTGACTTTCCCAAGCTCCGACTTATGTTCACTTTTCTTACAGACATATTGCCATTCTTAGATATTCTTTTGCCTTTCAAATAGAACCTTCGATGAGCTCCTTACTTTCAATTGCGCAATGTGGAACGAGCCGATGATTCATTTAAGGCTTTTATTGTACATTAGTCTTTTCGCTCCGCCATTATACACACCACACCTTATGTCGACCACAGAAACTGCATATTTATGATAGGTTGACAAAGCATTATCGACTAAAACTCTTGAAAACACTTAAGCAATCGTGGCTTATAGTTGCACATAAATTTCGCTAAATTTCACTCCAAATTTAAACATTCAATTTTATGCAGTTGAATGATGTAAAAATAGCTTCAGTGAAACAATGTATCTGAATTCCAACTAAAAGCAAGTAATTCGATCTTGATTGAAATAAACTGAAAAGAAGAACAGCACGCAGAAACAAATCTGCACCGGGAAAAAAAGAAAATTTGACTTCATCAAAATTACGTTTTGCAAAAGGTAGTTCTAGCTGAAAAGGTTGCTCTAACTTAAAACTTATTTCTAATGAGTCAGAAGGATGAAACACAAGACATTTACTATGACATCACAGCGGCAATGATTACCATGTCACAACAGCATTGACGACGACTGCACCGAAACTTAAGCTTTATGGAACAACAATGATTCCACATTGGGAAGTGCTCTATGCAAACTGGAATGAGGTTTACTTTTATAAGAAAAGGGTGTTGGAGGAGGCCATCTACTGAGCTCAGCGAACTAAAGGCAAAGGAATTTGCACTACAGCATGAGAAATGCCATCTAAACAACAGCGGGACTTCAATTTGGGTGCTATGAGGCAAATATTTACAGGAACGTTCTGGTCTAGCTTTGGAATCACAAAAATTATTGATTGTTTTCATTCAACTAGAAATCTATAATTCTCCATTTCGTATACATTTTTTCGTTTCACAATCCGGGAATTCTGCTACCTTTGAAATTTACTTCATACTACCACATGCTAAAGGTCGAAAATGATTATACATTTACTCTTCCTCGAGATTTATTCCTTTCAGCAGCCCCACAGCATCCTTCATTTCTGGAAATTTTTGTGCTGTCTGTTCCTGCAACACAGCAAGCTGCTCTTGAAGTTCAGCTGACTGAATAGGAAATTCTTTTTGCAATTTCGTCATCCACTTTCGCAGATTCTGCACCAAGCTCTCCCTCGGCAAAGCTGCAATTAAAACCGAAACATGACAAACATACAGTACAATTATTTTCACCTTCCATGCAACTCAAGACCTTCCCTTCGATGAAAAGTTTCGGTAACACCCGCATCGAGCTTGAAATAAACACTGGGTGGATTAGGGTTGACATTTTCATTGGGCGTTTGGCAACATTAAGTAGCAAGCATCAAGTCAAGCTTTGTTGCTGTGGTCTTGATTTTCAATGTTTAGTGTGTTTAAA
>JGI24158J21664_10003365_pt1 | contig 20002 bp, 11 predicted proteins | sample Ectturendosymbi3_FD_21664 | JGI IMG/M metagenome (IMG submission 21664) | reverse complement strand
AACCCCAAAACCCCCTTGCCTGAAACGCTTGCCCTGAAAACAGAGTTTGTCCTGAAATTTTTCAAACCAAGGGGGTGGCAGCCCCCCCGCCTCGTACGCCTATGATCTGTGGCATTGGAGTTGAATACTACTTTCATTCCCCGAGAGTCCTTGCAAATCATTAAGCATCTTCATTAATTACAGTTCTACACAAGATCAGTTTTTCTCTTACAAAGAATTTCTGCAGTTTAGCTACAGTTTGTCATAAGAAGAAATTACATGGGAAAAAGCTCTCACAAAACCAGTGCTGCTAAAAATTGCGAAAGCTTTGAAAAAGTTACTGTAATTTTAGAAACTACAAAGAAAACTCTTGATCAACTTTGATTTTTTACCGGATAGTTAATTGAGTAGTGTGTTGCATGTCTTTCAATACATTGCTATTTGTTCGAAAGGAAAATACACGTACTTACGTCTTGTTAACAGCTGTTTATCGATTCATCGACAATAGTGTAATTTCCACAAGCAACAAATATCAATGGCCTCCGGCAATCTGATAATGAGAACACGTTAGATTGTTGCCACAGGGCCTTCAGTTGAGTTGACAGTCAACTTTTTGGTAGCTCAGACTGTGAATCTTCTTGCGTGCAGCATTTAGTAATCCAGTGGTTTTTGACTGAGCGCTGATCTCACAAGGGTTTTCGCAAAAGTATTGATTGCTCAATGTAATGTTTCGTGAATGTGAGGATAGCTGGTGCTACTGAATCTGTGATATCAGGGATTGGTAAAATTTGACGTAGGCTATAGCAGAAGTACTTTGTTTAACTGTGATTCGGCAATCTATGGGGAAGGCATCAGCTTACCGTGCAGATGTTGTGCTGTTTCAAAAATAAGTCTGTCTTCATAAAAAATATACTTAGTGCTAATTCATAAAATCACTAAAGATTGTTGAAAATTTAACGTTTGAATAAAAAGGTGTCATTAGATCCAGTGCTCAGGCAGTTATGGAAGGATCATCTGTAAGCTTTCGGTATGAGTCTGCATTTACTTTAGATCATCAATATCCATTTATAACCTGGTACACTGGTACAGTATTGCCATATCAAACACAAATAAACATTAGGATCTTATTTTTGTTTTCCTGTTTTGTCATATTTTGTTGAAAGAAAAAATATGCAGTTTTATCTTTGTTAGTTAGGAGGTAAGTTTACCCCAGTAATTCTTGTTTTTTTCCCATCTGTGGCGGTGTGAGACACGTAGAAAAGCTCATATAAGAACAAAATATTGTTTTCTACTGAAGTTATTCAGAGCAAAAACAAACATAACCATTTCTATACCTTGCTTTCTGTTGGCAAAAGGTTTTCTAACTTAGCTCAGTTTGATGTTGGTCATAGTTTCTAAGAATTTGCAAGGTGCACAACTGCATCAACTTCTTCGTTATTTAAAGCAATCTCAATTAGAAATTAGTGCACAATAGCGCACTCAAAATATACCTGCTTTATTCCCGTGGAACCAATAGCAACTTTATGTAAACATCTAGCTAGGTCCAAGATCTTCAATCCAATCAGGCTTTGAATTTCTTTTCATCATTTCGACACCCCTGTTAGTAAAAGTGTTAGTAAAAAAGTAAAAGATTGTCTAAGGCGTTTATAAAACAACACTCATTTTTACTAAAATGCATATAACAAACTAGCGGCAAAACCAGAATGTGTCAAGGTCATTGCGGTCAAACGTAACCAAATGTTGATGTACTGTACAGATTAATTGCAGGAATGTAAAGGCTTCATTTTATTAATTTGATGTGCTATTTTTCCCTCTAAACCTCGAATTCTTGTTACACTCAAATTACAAGAAAATTAATTGCATCAGTATCTTTATTGGACATGGAATTTTGTGGCAATATTTACCGATCTCCTACTTTCAATCACAGCTCATAAAATGCAGACTTAGCGATTTCACAATGAAAAGCAACTCTTTTTTGCGGTAAACTTCTTTCACACATAAATTCGCTTTAATACGGCAGCACTAGTTATTATTTTACTTGCAATTTTTGGTCTTGTGAGATTTTCCCTAACATCTTCATATGTTACAAAAATCATTCTGAACGAAAAGCTCCACTTAAAAAATATTCTGCAAGTAGAACAGTAGCAAGTTGCTTTGTTAGATAAGATCTTTTGAGCAATACATTTATCTGCAACTGCTTTCTTTAGATAAAATTTTGACAAATCTTTTGCTTGCCATGCAATACACGAAGCTTGAAACAACGACCTTATGCATGCCTTACACTTGTATCAGACTTCCTATGAAGTAGTGTATTACTGCTTGATGCCTGCAGGTAGATGTAACACTGTCATGTGCGCAGGCCCGTAACCAGCTTGGGACACCAGATGGGGCGAAGAGTTTTCTGGGAGGGACCTAAATTTTTAAACTATATCCAACAGTTTTTAACTACTTCCAGCGTATTTTTCCAAGGGGGGCGAAAAACTTTTCATGGGGGCTTCGCCCCTTTGCGGCCCTAATTACGGGCCTGCATATTCGTCTCACTGGTCATAAAAATTTTATTTCCTTCTACATTTTGAAGTTATTTTCAGGGACAAAAGACCCGTTTTTTCAGTGGAAAAGCACAAATTTACAGCTAGCTTTATTAAACTAAGTTTGAATTGCTCAAGCTGTAAAGTTTCTGGAGACTTGCACAACAATTCACGCAAATTTTTGTTCTTTAACTTTTACTAAAAATTAAGGCAAACACCATTGATATCATTCTGGGTGTTTGCGAAGAAAGCTTCTGGTTAAAACTTATTTTATGTGCATTAAGAATCTTACCCTTGTCTGCTCAGAAAATGTTTCAACAAAAACTTACGTGGATTTCACATCAACAGCGCATAAAAACGTTTAACTCTTGACATAATGTTATGAAAGCTTTGTTGCTGTAAAGAGTTTCACAATATTTGCATGTTGTAAGTTCTTTTTTAGAAAATCAAATGGATGTTTGTAGCACATCACAAGCTTTCTAAATTTCATCTTGGAAGTTTTTTCTTAATGTTTCGGAATCAGCAACGTTTCTTGTCTGATGAGGCAGGACAGCACTAGTTTATTTGACATTGCCCAAGCTCATAAAAGTAGCCCGATATGTATATGTGTAAGGTTCCAACACCCGACGGTAGTACAGTATAACGAAAACAAGTAGGCAATCAAGCTATTTTACTGTAGCTTCATGAGCATTTTATGCAGATTTTTAGACTTGGGCTACGGGAATTCAAGCATTTTTTGGAAGCCGCATGACAATTTTGTGTGAAAGGCAATAAGCAGCCCTGTTCGCCAAAACCTACACCGCCATCTATACTCCACTAATGGGTGGAGAATAATTATATTGCGTGGAAAAGAGATATTTGTGAAAAACAATTATAAAACGGAGTCATATTTCCAAATTAATGCATCGATGAAGTGAACTGCACTTTCTAGAAGAATGCAATGGTTCTTGATTAGTTTAAAACTTTAATGGTTAAGAGATTGATAAANAAATTGACTTTATTTGCCATTCTCAGATATTACAAATTTACGAATAAGTGATGTGGAGCAGGGAATTTCTGTGTCAAGCATGGGTGCCGGAAGGATTTTTTTCCAGGGGGGTGCTCATTAAGTTTTTTTTTTCCAAAAATTTTTTAGGGTGAAAAAGTCGTGAAATTTTTTTTACCACTCGCAAGTAANAAAATAACTTATTTGCCTATATTTTTTTAATCCAGGGGGGAAAGCCCCCCCTGCCCACCCCTTCCGACGCTCATGGCGTTCAGAAAATNGCAGAGTTTTGTTTTGTTGACAATTCGGCAGCAGGAAAGTGTGTGAAAAGCTGTAAAAGGATTTTANGCTGAATTGACGTTTTGTCAGATTTTTATGTCGCTGAACCGTTACGCCTCGCAATCATTATTTAATCCCGTGCTTCTAAACAGGATGAATGTTTCATCCCAGGGTGAATGAAGTTTTTGCAAGGTGTGAATGAAAGAACAGGTGTGAATGAAGGGTGAATGAATTTTCTGTTGCTAAGGTTTTGTATCCTCTAGTTCATGTTTTTTACCCAACACATATCAACATTTATGAATAAAATTTCAAGCGTTCTTGACGCGAACTTCAAGCGTTCTTGACGCTTGAAAAGTTAAGCCTCCCCGCAGCGACGCGACTGGCCGCAACTAGCGGATATCTTTTGGGCCACAAAATGTAACTTGTTGTTGCACCCAACAACTAAACATGATTTTGAAAATTTTGGGAGGGCCAATTGCCCGTTTGTCTCCCCAGGTTGTGGGCCTGCCTACCATCAACAACATTGCATGCAAACTGCAAAAGCTGGTTTCAGTGCAGAAGTTATACCGTGTCCATGCCAGGCTCGTAACCAGGGAGGTGCAGGGGGCAACCCCCTGCAAATTTTTTGCTCCCCTAGAAAAATGTGTTGGACATAATTCTAAAAAATTTGGGTCACTCTCAAATTTTAAAATGTTGATGTTTCAGCAGTTATTCAAGCATCACGTATCTTTACTGCTTTAAAAATGTGTCGAGAACAAAAATCCTGAATATACTTTTTCAAAACCGCAGAATGCTGCCGTGATGTGTTCCTACCAGGCCTATGTGGTGCAGAAATCCAACGAAGAATTTTAGCACTTTAACTTCGTTGTGCATAGTGCTCTAGTCCTGATAATCAGAAGGGCCATGTGAACACATAGCTGATTGTGGCCAAATTTAGCCACTATCTGTAGGCCGGCCACAATCGAAAAAGCCACAATTTTTGCGTGCCATATAAACAGGATAACAGTGCTTGACAATAAGTTCAAGACGCACTGCGAAATCTGCTACAAGTAGCCCTCGAAAAACGTATTATTTATAGAACAGCGTGCCTACTGGAATTAGCAGATTTTATGTAACAAAATACAACAGCAGTTCAATGCAAATTAACAGGACGATGATGTATTCCTGCTACACATGGTAAGCCGTTCGCGAAAAGGCGCCCGTTTTCTGTGTGATAGCCTCCCGGAACACGTAAGCCGGTTCCCAAAACGGACCGTTAACCGCTGACGGTCTGATGCGTAAATCGGATTCTGTGTGAAGCCGCTTTAAAAGCTGCCAGCAACTTATCACTTCAGGAAAACTGTACTATGTTGTAAGTAAACTACCTCTATGATATAATAGGCCTAGATCTTACATAAAGATGCCATGTTTTATTCATTCGAGTGACGGAATCTCTGCTGTGCTCTGCATGAGATGAACATCCTGTACTCCGGTGCGAAGGTTAATTGGTAGAATCGTAGTATTTTCGAAAGATTCGTATTCAATCTTGAGTGAAAACCAGACACACAAACACTGATCAGAGCAGCCTTCCCAGTCGAAGTACAGGAGTAGCCTATTTGTGATATTTGTTTCTTTTCCGCTTTGGTATTGATTCCAACATCTAATAGGCGATTATATCTCAGGCAATACCTACAGAAGGACTACAAAATACGCACAAGAACATTTTGTTTTGATGAAAGTAGTTGTAAATCAAGAGATGAAATCAATCAGGACAAGCCAGCTTTATTAGCTTCGCAGTTTAAAAGACACAGATTTTTAAGGGAAGGGGAGAATAAGTTTCTTTCAGCAAGATTGTATCAGAACGTCTTTCAAAGTATATCTCTATCTATTGTGAGGATTTTAGGGTTGGTTCATTTGAGTCCCTATAGTTGAAGAAAAATGCATTAAAAGCCTTGCAACAACTGGTACATCTGACTACCACAACTATTGCTCATGACTACCGGATACGGTCAGTGCCAGTTTAGGCTTTTAGGGGCTATGGCACAATTTTTCGAGGGTCCCCATCTTTTCAATAAAAACCAATGTCGCATAGTGCCCCTATGCCTCATCGATTTGTTTTGCAAGATTGTAATCACCGCGACCAGTTTCTTCAACTCTTACAGTCTATGATGTAAGAGCATTGTTATGCGCTGCAGATATTTCGTGCGAAGATATGCTTCGAGATGCATTCTTCCAACCAGAGTAGGCTACCCATTCCTAGAAAATACTTCTTCATCACGAGATTCATTTAAACCAGCTATGTCCAACCCGCGGCCCTCAGGCCGCATGCGGCCCAGGCGAAGGTTTTGTGCGGCCCAGGTTAGGTTTTCGCTGTAGCAAAAGCATCTTACATACTGACAATCTGTCCTTATTTTGATAATCTTGAATTTGAAATTTTTGATGCAAGAGTCCTCAATGACACTTTTTCACGTCTGTTACCATTGCAGTTAGGATTCGAACGCTTTCAGTACATTAGGTTAAACTAAATTTAATTTGCTAAGATCAAAGTAATTCATTCAAAGTGCGGCCCTCATTAATATGTCCTTCAATGTGCGGCCCTGCTTAAGATAGTGACACAATATTTGGCACAGTAAGCCATTCGTTGGACATAGCTGATTTAAACAATTTGTATACAAAACAGTAAAGTGTACCTTTCCAGGTAAAAAACAGAGGCACGATCGAATTACTGTTTCACCATGTGAACATTGCGGATAAAACAGGGAAGACGTACAGTATCGCAATTTTGTGAAATATAATTTTTGTACTCTTTCTGTAAATGCTGACGTTCCTCACTGCCTTGTTGTTCCAAAAAACTCTCATTTCTTCACTTGCTTTGCCTGGCCAACTACCAACGTCGTTTGGTAAATAAATAAATAAATAATGGATAGTTTGGTAAATAATGGATTAGTTTTCTGTGAAGTACATGCTTTTCTTTCAGCTTCTGCCATTGCTTTAGGCCTATCCTCTCACACTGCTGGTGGTTGTGAAACGTTAAAATTGGCATCGCTTTCAATTACAGATACGCTGATTTGATAACTATACCAGGTTTTCTTAAGGGGTTTTAGGGACCCGATTCAGGTCCCTAGAATTGAAAATTGGGTCCTTAGAATTAGAAAAAATTACCATCGGGTCCCTAGAATCAGAGAAAATCGGGTCCCTACAGGTCCATATCAGGTACCTAACATTTTCCTTAAAAAACCCTTAACCAGACTTTAACGTTATTTGTGCTTCGTTAATTTTAATGCACTCATTTTTATCTTCATTCAGTAATGGCTTCTTACGTTTAATATTAGAGATCAAGCTTGTCTCAAACCCATGTATCAGCAGACGTGGGATATTTTTCTTAATTTGCTTATCTCGTTTTTCTTGCTCTACCCTGAGTTTCCTTTTAGCTGCTCCACTTTTGTATTTTCGCTACATTTGGCCTGAATTTATAATATCCGTAATCTCACCTACGAGGCACACTGTTTTCTCACAACACTCAAGGACGACAACCTTCATTACCAAGTTAGCCGTTCTAACTGACGTACTGTGGCTCAGGGTTGGCAGATAAAAAAAAAACAACTGAAAACTGTACCCAACCTAACTTCAAACAATAGTCAAAACTCAGCAAAGAATAGCCAACCCTCTGGAAATGTTTGCATCTTTAACAAAACATTAATTTTTTCACTGGAAATCAGTCGTTTACTGCTCTTTTATCTTTCGCCTTGTATTTTATCAGAAGGCATATAGGCTTTCAACATTTTAAGAGTATTTCTAAATAATCAGTTTCAACATTTTGCAAATACATTTGATAGGAATTGTTAACAACTATGCTCCTACTTGCAAAACAATCACACTTTCAGTTGATGTCACGAATTTTCAAACCATCAGCAAGCTCAGAAATAATAACCCTACATCTGAATTGTAACCAAATGCATGCAAGTATACAGGGCGTACATAAAATGACACTGGAACACATTTTCAGAGAATAATTTACAGAAAATGATACGTTAGTATATTTCGCCAAACCAAAAAATTTGTACCCAAATGCTTTCAAAAAATTGCCAAAAATTCGCCAAATCGCCAAACCGAAATATTTGTAGCCAAACGTTTTCAAAACTCGCCAGATTTTTGGAATCCAGCAATAGATTCGCCAATATGGCAACCCTGCTGTGGCTTGGCTACCATGGTCACATGTTTTGTACTCTGCTCTTTTCCTGTGTGTTGTGAACAAGATGCCATACCGTTCTTCTTGATGTCACAGGCGCCAGTAATGTGTTTTTTCCTGTTGCATGCGTAGTCTGAATCTGATATTGCATTGAACGTCGGGCAACAATCATAGTGCGAAGGCAGGCTACAACTGTATTCATTGGCGTACGGGAAAGCATTTCATTTGGGGGGGGGAGGGGTGGCGGAAAAAATTTGCCCTGAAAATAACAATTTGCCCTGAATATAACAATTTGCCCTAAAAATAAACAATTTGCCCTGAAACGAACTTTTTAAAATTAATCCGAATGGAGCCTGAAACCTGTTTTATACAGCTGAATTTGTTTATAACGACTTCGTCTGTAACGTCAATTCGCCTATAACGTTGCATTTTGTTCAGTCCCGATGGCATCATTTACATGCATTTCAAATCGCTTATAACGTCAATTCGGCAATAACGTTCTTTATGCAATCCCTTAGAGGTGTCGTTATAGGCAAATTCTGCAGTTGCCTTGCTTGTTAATCAAGGGGGTGAAGTTCCTTGACTGTTGTTTTCTCCCACACAAAAAGGTTTACGGTAATGCCTTTACTGATGCAAATATGCACGAGACTTCGACGGCGCAACAAAGCGAAGGATTGGAGGGTCTGACTTCCTACACCTGCCTGTGTTATCGTTGCTGTGCGCTTGAGCAAGGCACTTAAAGACGCGCACTCAAAGGGTCCAAGCAATCTGTACGTCCATGCTGCCCGCTTCTACTGAAGATTGCACCTCAGGAAATGAAACACTCACTCAAAATGCAAGTGCCAGGGCTTGGTTCAGACCAAAGTCATAATAACCAGTCATGACTTTGGTCCAGATTACACACCACAGAAGCCCAAATTACAGGGATCATCCCCAAGTGAATATACACTGTACTGAAATTTTTTTCACCGTTCAGGATATGTGGGCAACTTGCGCTTGCCCTGAAAAACAGAGTTTGCCCTGAAATTTTTTACTGTATTGAATATAGATCTTGCATTCAGGATTTTTGAGCAACTTGCGCTTGCCCTGAAAAACAATGTGTCTTGAATTCACTCTATTGAATATATACATTTATCATTCAGGATTTTGAGCAACTTGCACTTATCCTGAAAAACAGAGTTGCTCTGAAATTTGTTACTGTATTGAAATATTTTTTATTATTCAGGATTTTTCAGCAACTTGCACTTGCCATGAAAAAAGAGTTTGCCCTGAAATTTTTTAAACCGGTTGTGGGGCTGCCGCCCCTCCACCTCATACGCCTATCACTGTATTGAATGCCAGCTTTCATGTTGGGGGTCCCTTGACTGCAGAGGCCTGAGGCCCGTGAGGCACGGGCCTCATAGCTAATATGGTACTGCATACAGTATAAGAGTACATGTCAGAGAAAGGATTTTTGTATTTGGTCGAGCTCATGGACGTTGTCAGGGAGGCTTTGACAATATGAAACTCTTGAAGTTTGCAATGTGATATTTCCCTATTCATCTTTTTAGTAGAAAAATGCTTTTTTGGTTAATTTTTTGTTGCTTTCGTAGCTTCACGTTTCTTGCCAGTCGATGCGGATTCGGCTGTCTTTAAATGAGTTACTTAGTAGATCTTGTACAAAAATCAAACTCAGCAATAACAGTGTATTTACAGTAGACGGGTTATTATTGTCGCATGGGACATGCATTCGCAGTTGGGTGAATGGGAATGCAGCAATCGATGACAGGGGTGAATGAAACCGAAAAAGGTTAAGAAGCACTGGTTTAATCGATTCATTGCGGCATGTACTTGCAGTATGACCGCGTTGGTTGTTGCAGATTGGATGCACCTTATACTGCAGTTACAATCATCATCAACCAACTCAGGTTTTGAACCACGGAGTTCGAAAAGCTCTTGGTTGGTAGAGGTGGATTACCACGGCTCAGTCTAACGATCACCGCTTCCTTGTATTGGCACATTGGCAATAAAGAAGGATACTCAGCTCATAATAGCTCCTGCACGACGTTCGTATCATACTATTGGACTGACAGACAGGGCCCCCTAGAGAATTTTTTAGGCGGAACAAAATCCATTTGGTGCCCCTGAGACTTGCAAAATTATTTTGAAATAAATAAAAATGAGGCTAATTTCATGTGCATCAAACTTCAACAAGAAGTGCTCGTTTATTGATCATAACATTCTGTTAAAACATACCGGTGTTTAAGTAACGTGACAATATTACCATTTTTTAAACATGACTTTTACATGTTCATCGCAAAATCTTATCAAGGAAGAAATTAGAAAAAATGCCGCCATCTCTGAATGAATGGAGTCGATCGAGGTTGAATAAAACGCTGCTAGTGAAATGAGACTGCGACACCATTTAGTAACAGTATCCTTGGAATGAGCTTACTTATTATAACAAGAATGAAGGGAGAACGAAATAATTTGTCAACCGACATTGCTTCTATTTTTGACCGCGAGCCACAATCAATAGCTACACGGCCCACAGACCAGCGACCACTGCTTTAAAGCATTCTGTCGAAATACTGTGGTTAGTTTCTCCTGTATGGTTTCGGAATCTTCAGATTTCTGGATATGTCCGGTAATCCTAAACTCACATTCGATTAGAGCCTGCATCTGCTTGCGGCGCAAGTTTAACAATCAGCAAAATGCACAGCAAACCGCCGCGGTGCACTATAAGCACTTCCGTCCTGCACTGTAGTTACTTGTTACTTTTAAACTTTTTAGGTGTCTTACACATATTCGTAACATTCGGGGGCTACTGCTGTCAGATTAGATTTTATTGTAGACTGGCATGTGTCCATTCAAATTTCACTTGAAGTATCTCTTAGTTTGAAAGTAGCCTATTGGTTTATTGGAGAGAGTTTTTATTAAGGATTTGTTTAAAAATGAAAGGCGTAAAGGAAAGTTCAGTTCGATCGACACATTGGGACAGTACTCGTGAATGTCTTAAATTCGACAAAGTAGGCAGACATTCAAGTTCAACAAAAATAATTACTGCTAATAATTATTAATGCACCATATCCGGAAAATGCACTGCCAGCAATTCACATTAAAATACATCACACCAGCTTATCAAAATACTTTAGGCCAAATGAGTTTTATCACCGGGATTAATTTTGCTACATTATTCCGAGTTTGTTAGTAACAAACACTCAAATGTTCCTTCAGTCTCGGGCCCGCCTGTAGCTGTCGGGCCCCGGAACAATGTACCTGCTGGACCCCCTCTCATAGGCCCTGCTGACAGAATATGGAATGCATTACTCTAAAACAAGTCTGGGATTTTGAATAAGTTTATCACACAAAGACAGAGTTTAGCATACAACGTAACGCTGACCGAGCGGTACACTGCATAGTGTCAGCTATTACTGCAGAAATGTCGTACCCGTGGGGATGTTGAAAACACTTCTGTACCACTGGCAGCAAAAATGTTTTGCTTGCGTATTCTAAGGCAAACTACAGTATGATTCTGACAGTGAAGTAAACAAGATAACAAGCGTGATATGATGGCAGCTAACCATTTAAACACGCAAAGTATTTTGAATTGGATCTTAACTGCCTGTCATTACCACTGNGTTAAACGTTNTCAATTTGTACAGCTGAAGTAACACCATGTCAGTAAGACAAAATTGACTATAAAAAGTTTAGTTACTTTGTGTTTGACAACTGTTAGATGCAGATTTATTTCATTTGAAAGCTTCTCACTTTGTTTTGTATCCAAGAAGATCAATACAGGCAAGCAGCTATCGCGAATGAATTAGGCCATGAAAACTGTTACCGCTGACGTGGTACTACTGACATGCTTTTATTTTAATAAAGATAAGAATAAAAACGGCGTGGCAGATGTGCCTGCAACCCCCTATACGCAGTATGGCAGAACTTTGGAATTTTACTTTAGAGTAAATAAGTGATTCAGTAAAGATAAGCCGGAAGGCAACTCCAGGTGTGCCTCAAAATTTCTAAAATTCTTAAGCAAACACGCTAATCTTGTGTTGATAACAAAACTGGAATCAAAAATATTTTAATGAGGGGCGTTCAGGATGAGGATGACCAGGATTTTTCAAGATGTGGATGCTTTGCTAATTTTATTTCTAAAGTTACAGTTGTTTCTATTTGTTTTCAAGTAACTAGTCTCCTAAAAAGCGACGAAGTTAAATATATCAGCAAATCTTTTCCATAGGAACTCAATTTTACGTAACACTACGCATCCTCGGTTCTGAAATCTTATTCAAACAGAACGCTGCTTGTTCTTTCTATTTGGGTGCCTTTCCATTTATACAGTAGTGGATCTACCGTCGGTAGCAATAACTTTTATTATCGTTCAGAATTGGTACCCTCTGCTCAAGAAGAATAGGCATGCATTATTTCAAAATTTTAATTTCTCTTCGTTGGTGGTTTGCATTTCAAAACTATAAATGCATACAGACTGGTACATTTAGATGCAAGCATTTGAATTTGAGTTTTTGAAATGTTTGTTATAGTTTCTTTCGTCGCCGTTAGCAGCTCTTGGGTGCTGCGTCACAACCTGTGGCGGAAAAGGTGCTACAAGCTAAACGTTTTTGAGAACGTCTAAGGTAAACAACTGCTCACAGTTCGTATTTCTAATTTTTGCGATTTGCTAATTCTTCGCCAATTTCTATCATAGACGTAGCTAGGGGGGCCAGGGGGGCATGTCGGTACCAAATTTCTGCATATGTAGTAGTTATTATGTGCTTTGCGAAGCGGTGTCCAAAACAAAAATACTGTTGCTCGCGTAAAGTGAAGCATTTTGCCCCAATTTTTTTACTCCTGCAAAGTTTTGGCTGGCTACGCCACTGATTTCTATGTGTTACGTTTGCCGTTCAACATGTGAAGCACTGAATTCTTTGTCAGGAATTTCTTTACAGACTATTTAACCTCATCATTTCCCTCCACACGTACAGATCTATCATTTAAGCCTTTTAAGCGAGTTTTGCTATAGCATACAATTCCAAAGTTTTTTTAAGACTCTTCCGCTTTTTGGTTAAAACATGGAAGTTGTTTTTGCTCTCGATTGACCAAAGTTTCCATGCCCTCTTTACTTAAAAACATGAATCGTTTCTCGTTCTACCCTTCTTAGTTCACTATGTTGGAAAAAGTGTTTTTAAGAGATGTTAAAGGTTGTTCCTGAATGGACAGCAGTGAAATAATTTGGATTTGGTAAAAATTTCGCAGAAGATTTTTCAACAGTGGTCTGCATTTTCTACAAAAATAGTTTTTTGATTAGGAGGGAAAAGTTTGCTGAATAAAATTTCGGGGATCATAAATGTTTCAAAGTGGGAAAGCGTGAGGAAGAATTGACAGTTTATGTTGATCTGCTAACTGATAGGTCACTTCAAACGCATGAAAAGAAATCGGCTTACAGTACAATTATATACCTTCATATTAATCCCACTAACGTTGTCACAGAAAGCTTCCGTACGGTATAAAAGTTACTGTTGCAACGAAAACAAACTTCTTTGTTAGAGACGTGGAAGAAAGGTTCCGTAAGGTCCATTTGTGCTAGTTTTTTCCCGTGGCTACGCGATTTCTCCAGGGCAATATATGGGGTAAATGCTGCAGCGATAGCAAGGATACGCAAATGATAGAAAATTTGCAAGTTGGCCGAATTGATTTTAGGCAAGGGTAAGCTCATATACTTTTACCATTCCAAAATGTTTCTAATTGTGATCGGTCCGTTTCAAAATTCTGGTGTCGGGTTTGTGGTACCCTATACATGACACATGCTTGAAGTAGTCCCGCATTTAAGTTCATTATATACAAGCCTGTAAGTCTACAATTATAGTCATCATACTCTGTCTAGCCAGTTTTACTGGTTTCAGAATCTCCATCCATCCCACTATACCGCTCGGTCGGGGGCCATACGTGTCGCAACTAAATTAGTGCTTTCCAATTTTAGAGCATGAATTCGCTACATTTAAATAATGCCACGTAACGACATGAAAATTATTACCTTTTATGATTGCTTTTCTAAAATTGCGCTCACGTAGGATACAGGTATAAGGAAATTGCAGAGGCTCTCGGAAACCCTACAGGAGATACTTGAAACAAGCCGAAAAGCCCTAACATGCGAGGTAAACACGCACTTGTACACCTACTTCAAGGTGTTCCTGAACTCTTTAGAAGGATGGAACTAAGGTTTTAAGCTAAGCTGTTACAACTATTGTGAAAATGGCGATGATAGAAAGAATTGTACACCAAGATATTTGCGACCTTGCTGCAGTTTTATGTAAACCTGTAAAACCCTTTAAGCCCAAACTTTTTTACTTGAAAGTCAAATGCACGACAACTGCAAGCTTTTGAAGTAACTCCTACTACCACTTTGCCTAATTTGATTATTCAAAACGGGTTCACGTTTGGTACGCAAGGAAATCTGAAAAAAAAACAAGTTGGACCCTGCGAAAAAAGCGTTTTCATAATCAACAAAATTCAGTAAACTAAGATCAAAAAGCTAACGACAGATCATCAGCAAGTGGACTGCATGGGCTGCAACCACATGTTATTTTGCAATTTAAGACGCAAGTTGCTGATGTCTATGTTGATGTTCTTCGAAGCCAACTTAAAAGCATCTTGGGGAATGGAAAGCAAATTTACTCGATCCATTGTTACAATTGGTTATGATGATTTAGTTATCGAGTTTAAAACAATAATTGCGAATGTTACTGGTGTTTTTAGCAATTTCACATAACAAATGGCAAAAGTTTTATTTCAGGTAGCTTGAATAATTCTAACGAAACGTTTACTGTTTACATTTCAGCTGTTGTTATTGCTGTTTCTCGTAGTTGTTTACAGTCAATCTCTTTTTCTTACACATCAGGTGAATTCTTTCACCTCATTATCTTTTGGCACAATGAAGTTTGCTCCAGAGTTCACTATAGATAAAAGGAAAAAATCGCCACGAAACAGCAAACAAAGCTCTAAAAGAAAAAGAAGCAAGTCGCCAAGTGAAGCAAGAGAGAAGAAAAAAGGTTCTACTCCGAAAGTAAAAAGTTCATCACTCAAAGAAAAACAGTTGAAACAGAAACCAAAACACAAGCGTTTTAAAAAAGCATCGAAACCAACACCAGCTCCCCGAGGCAGACTGGTTGAAAAAAAATCATGCACAGAGGTTGAAGAAGACACAACTTCTGTGCCATCGACGAGGAACTCTGTGAAAAGTGTAAGTGCTACTACATCAACAAGAAATTCTGAAACAGATGATAATGGGGTCACGCCAAGAAACACTGTGGAAGAGGACGCTGCTAGCACATCAAAAAAAAGCTTTGTTAAAAATCGCAATGTCATCACATCAAAAAGCAAGTCTGTCAAAGATGACAGTGTCATCAAGTCAAGAAAAAATTCTGACCGAAACGACAGTGACACCAGATCAAGAAAAAACTCCGAACAAGATGACAGTGTCATCACATCTAAAAAAAGAACAGAAAGAAATGGAAGTGTCATCACTGTGAGCTCGAGGGAATCTTCCTTAAGTCGTTCTAGCCGTCCCTGGTTTAAAAAGAAACAAAAGGAACCTATTGTATATTCCTGCGCAGGATTTTGCAGTTTGGGAGCCGGTAGTCTACTCACTGGTTTGATATACGTCGTAAGTTGATTAAATTGGTAGGAAGCCCATTTTTAAAGTCAATACTGGGCAGCAGGCTTGGACTTCCATTGTTTAAATATTACGTTTGGCTGACGTGTAAAAAGATTTTGCGTTACACGATTGAAATTAAATAGAACGTGTTTTGTGTCCGTTGCTTTGTACAATGAACATCACCAATCATTGTACGATTTTGATTTAAATTTATGTCTTTATTTTGAGGATAAATTCTAAGAGTTGCATGTTAGTTGAATCGGATTTATCTTGCAGATCATAGAATAATGTTTCTGCTAAAAATAAGCATGATTTTGTGAAAAAGAAACAAACGTTGATAATGAATCTCGGATGCCGTAATGAAAAGAGAGACGTTTGGTCTTTCGCGCTTTTTTATTTTTATGGAAGGGCTGAAGGAATGTGCAAAAGAGTTGGATTTTACAGTAGAATTTGACGTTTCGTTTTTATCAAAAGTATATAAGCATCAAAGCGAAATGAACTTTTGTTGTTGAAATCTTTATGACATCTTTTAGCTGTTTTTTTTTTTAATTTGTTTGATAGGGTCTATGCGTTGGATTCCTTGTTTACCGTGTTGACGATTTTAACCAAAATCTCGGAAAGCGAAAAATCATGTGGGAGGGCGTGAGCCTTATCAAAGATGTTTGGAGGTTACTTCTCATTTTCGGCATGGGGACCGCTGGCATATCTCTGTTGGCTGCTCTTGTTCTTCTGATTGCTTCCTGCATATGGGGACAAAAAGTAAGGAACGCGCGGTCGATTCACGATTTGCTATTCAGAGCGGTACAGATTAGCGCTTGCATGCTGTGTTGTTTAATTGTGACGTTAAATGTTCACTTGTTATGTAAAATATTCAATAGTTCGCTGGCACGGATTGGTTAATTTCTAATTTCAAGTCATCAAGGCGGGAGAATCACTCGTTTCTGCAAATTGTAGCCTTCCCTTGTTCTGTTCGACAGAATCATACTTCGCCTCTAAAGACAGCAAAAACATATCGCCCTTCGGAATGCTTACTCGCACGATGTGTGACGGAAGGCGCTAAAAATCAACTTTTTCAGTCTTGTAGAAGCAAAATGTTACTTCTTTGTCTGTTTGCGAATGTGGCTGTTGCACGACATTGGGCATGTTTTTTTTTTCAGGAATACTACAAGCGCATGAAATATGCGGTGATCATATGGGGATCAGCCACCGGTTTTGCAATAATCGAAAATATCGCAGAAGCCGCTTACGCGACAGCAATTCCTCAAAAAGTGATGAAGCAGCGTCAGTGGGATAAGATATCGCTTGTTAATGCAGCTAATCAACCAATAGTTATAGAATCAGATGATCACACAAGGATAAAGGACAATCTTGTAACCGCTTGGGCTTTGACAGGAGTTCATGCATGTCTATATGTGCGTATCAAGTTGAACATTTCAATTATACAATGTGAACTGAAAAAGCACGCATTTGAATGTTTGAGCAGACTGTCACATTTTGTCGTGACAGTTGTTAGCTTGCACTATTTCATCGCTATCTTCTCCTTTTCCTCTATGTTTTTCTTTTTTTATAGCCTACACAGACACATACGTACACACACGTGTTCAAATATTCGCACATGCACACATACAGACACATGGAAAAATCGAAACAATCAATACTTGCTTTTAATGTTCCTGCTCACTGCTCTTGAGCAATACGAAAAAATCCAGTGATAACCAGATTTTTATGCTATGCATTGCAGAAAATATTGCAAAATGTGACTAATTTCTGTTGAAAATTTTCCATAACTAAACAAAACAAGTTTTCGTTTCATTTAAAAAATGATTTCATTGCCCCTTCTTTACAGCCTAGCAAACTTTTAAAAAATAAGTTATGGGATTGAACATGAGTAACTGTAAATTAATGTGTTTGTACTAATTTTTTCCTATTTTCTCGCTTTGATGGGACAAACATTATTTTTACAAGGTATCAAAACATAATATTAAGATGATGCTTTGATTTTTAACAAAAAAAATTTTCTTTTAGTTTTATCTCATCATCGTCCTAATATCTTACTTACGTCTTTTAAAATACAAAACTGCTCCAAAAGTTGGAACTAATCCTGAAGATGAAGATGAAGAGTCAATTCAGGGAAATATTTCAACGTCGTTTGCACAAGGAAGCAATTATCTGGGAGCAGCAAGTAAGTGACAATGCAACCACACAAAACATTCCTAGATTTTTTCATAACTAGATGTTTTCATGACTAAAAATAATTGCAGATCTGTACCAAAATCTCGAAGTCTAGGAAACAAGGAGCAAAGGTAATGCTCTTGAAACAATCTTCCTTTAAAAAAACGGCGTTTGATTGGCAAGGCGATCTATATTATTCCTGCTGACACCACAAAGCATTGTGAACCTGTTCTACTGTAATGTATATTCTTTCCTTATTTACCAAAGCTTTCCAGTGTTAAGGAATATAAGAGATCGTTTTAGTGGTAGATCGTATTTACTCGTCGCGATTGAGCTTTCTTAATTGATTGATTAACTACAGGCTGAAACGTTTTGTAACCTTTCGTCCGCTACTGCGAACAGGCAGGCATGTAGCCTTGGGCCGTTCGGGGGCACTGCCTCCCAATTTTTTGTGCCCCCCTAATTTTGTTGTGCCCATACAAATTTGTTTTAAACATACAATAAAAACAAAAATTCTTAAACCTGAAAATGTATTTTGCCCCTACAAACCTTAAAACCTGTTTACGGGCCTGTGAATAGGGTTGCATTCCTAATGAACAATCACACCGTCTGTCTGTATTTTGATTTGCGTAAAGATGATAAGCGCAACGTAACTGTCTGTTGACACTTCGTACTGGATTTAACTTGCGCAAAAAGAAATAACTTATTGTGCTACGTTGAGCAGTAAGAAAAAACGAGTTTGTGCTGTAAAATATTGTACTTTCAGCTTGCTAATTTTCTTGGAAACCACTGTTAAAACTGAACTTTTTTTAACAAAGATTATGGAATGCTTTAACAGACTTGGAAATTCCGAGTGACGATCATCATATTTTGTACATGACACCCGGAAACATGTCTAATGACAAATTTTGTTCACTTTACCAGGTCCAAAATCAACCCCAGCGATGGCTCGCAGCAAATTTCCGCCTTCACAAAGTGTTGCAAGTCTATATTCCGCAAGGTACGCTGTTGCCAAATTCATTTATAAACCGACACGTACAAGGCTGGATCTTGGTGGGCAGATGCCCGCCCAAGCACTGTAAGGTTTGTGAAAATCAGGCGAATCTGCTTTTGTGAATTTTCAGAGGATGGAAATGCGCTCGTTTGCGTATGGTGCTACTTTTTTCGCCAAATATCGTGTTTTGTACGTTTGAGAAGAGAATGACGGCGCCTGTTTCCACTGGCCACACATTTGGTTAACAGACTGCACCTGCCGTTTTCCTGTCAACATCCTGTGTTTGCCATTACCTGTGTACGCCTTGCTACCTGACTAAGACTAAGGCAAGACTAGCTGATTCTTATGACACTGATGAGCATCGTTTGCTGATGTTCGTGCAGGTCACTTGGAAGCAGGACCCAGTCTCGAAACACGGACCCTGAGAAGTGCTACGGGGTGACCGAAAACTCATACATCAATTGGCCAATGATCAACGGTACTTACTCTCAAGACTCTGCTCTCGACATTACATGTACTGATCATGTCGGCAACAACGATGTTGGGAGTGTTGTTTCCTCTTATTACGACGAGCCACCTCTCGATGCATATGACGGTAAGTTCAAAAAATTTGAACTGGTTGAATTTTTGTGTGAAACCTGAATCGCATTTGTAGAAAGCAAACCCTGAATGAGCTTATCCTGTTGTTTGTTTTTGTTGTGAAAAAGGTGAAACATAATAGACTACGTTGCTAATTTTTTTTCTTGATATAACCGCACTATCGACCAGGGTTAGGTTCACACAAGCAAAGAAAGTGACAAGGTCGGCTTTGGAATTATAAAACATTAATTTCCTGACAGCCTTACTTGGTACTTCCAACATGAATAAATAAATGTTTGACTGCTTGAAAATGTCCGCCAACACTTAACGACTGTGCAACTGCAAGTGAACAACGTTATTATATCTTTTGTTTCAATGTGTCTTTTACAAAACCTGTAATTACGTGCCGATGCTGCCCATTTTTTATATTGTACACATAGGCGTAACTAGGGGGCCGCGCACCACCCTAAATTTCTAGCATTTCTTGTCGTTTTGTTCTTTGAGAGGCGGTGTCCCAAACAAAATACTGTTGCTCGCGTAAAGTCAAATATTTAGCCCCCAAAAATTTGAGGCTGGCTACGCCAGTGATTTTCAACGGGTGTTCCGCGGAAAACTAGTGTTCCGTGAAAGATCGTCAGGTGTTCCGCAGGAAATTTGATAAGTTTGACTAGTGTTCCATCGA
>JGI24158J21664_10003364_pt1 | contig 20002 bp, 7 predicted proteins | sample Ectturendosymbi3_FD_21664 | JGI IMG/M metagenome (IMG submission 21664) | reverse complement strand
CCAGATGGCATGCAGCCTCTGGCCTTTCGACATTTGCCGTAAAATAAAAAAAAAAAAAATATAAATGCATAAATTATGGTTATATTATTTAGTGAATGTTTTGATATTCTCCATAATAAAGGTAAATTAGTATAGAATTATGTTATGGTCCTTATGGATTTTTGTAGGTTTTTGCTGAATGTTTAAAACAAAAATAAACGCATGTTTTCTGCATCGAAACCTATTTTTTCATGATTTATCTTTCGTAAAAATTGTGCCTATGTCCAATGTTTGAATTATTAAAAGGGCGCACACTTAGACTTTGCCATGGGCTCCTTCTACCATAGATACGCCACTGCTTTTAACATAATCCACAACCCCGACGTAATTCATACAAACTTGTTTATCAGTGAGACAAATACGGGTGGTGTACATAGCACTATGGGAAAGTGCAGCGAAAAAATAGCTAAGCAAAGCATTTGAAATCCTTGGAACAACTTATAAAACAGGGATGGGGAATCTATTTACTATTACGGGGCGCATGACTTGTGCAATATCGCTGGTGGTAGCAAATTAATTAATTTTATCTTAAAATTCTTCCTTTATCGTTGATCTTGACTTACTGTCTACGTATCTGCTTGTCACGGAGTTTCGTTTTGACACGGTGTTGTACTGTAACTCGGGTAATGAAAATTCTGATGCGGGCCATATTGAATTTTCACTCGGGCCGCAGNTACCCCACCCCTCTTATAGGACAACACTCGATGAAGGTTAAAAACCTGAGAAGACTCGAATGAAAGTTTAAGCAAAGCATTGAATANGAANATAATCCTCGTCCTACAGCTGTTCTTGATTGCACCAAAAATNTAANAGCAATGAACACCAATGTGTGCATTAGCTGTTGCTAGCGTTGCTATGGGTGACANTTTTATGGGGTAGAAGCATTGCCAACAACACGACTAATATTAATTGGGAAGGTAAAATGACGATTCTGCGTCTTCCTATAAAAAAAACTCAGTTTTCGCAAATGCAAGCTTATAAATAAGCTGTCCTGAAATCAGTAATGTATAACAGTTTGTTGTTGAATACGGAAAGTACCAAGCTGAAACAAAATGGGAGCCAAATTAAAAGGTTTTAGGAATGAATCAAACGTTTTACACTTAATAATTGGTTCCACATGAAACTTTGCAGATGTCACACTGCAGCCAGTTTTTATAATGGCTCTGCTATAAACCTTACCTCATGATATTTAAATCCATAAAATTTAATGAATACGCGCTGACTTTCTCGACATGTTCCTTTCGCTGCAGCTTAAAAATTCGGTGCTTTAAAATTTTCAGGCATCCGTGCATTTAATTTTAGCCGTCGTGTTCATCCGCATGACACTTGGATTTATTTGGAACCAGCGTTGAATTCACTTTAGTGTTTAGAGGATATATTTATCGTTTCAATAATGTAGCGTAAGCGTTAAGAATTTATTTAAAGCGCAGGTGACTGGTTTGTGCGAGGTTGAGATTGGTTTTTGTGCGAGGTTGAGATTGGTTTTTGTGCGAGGTTGACATTCTTTAGAGACCTAACTCCAGTTCCATAAAGAACTGTACAACAAAAGCTTTTTGATTGGATTTTTCAAAAAATTATGGATTTCATTTTATAGGTTTCGGCTTTGTACGTAACGAAGTCCAACGGATTTTTGCTGAACTTGCACATTTTGCTTGAAGTTCACACTAAAATTACCTGTGAATTTTCCTTGATCCTTTCAGTTTTTACACTTTTCGGAATAACAACTACTTCACGCTGCACTTGGAATCTGAGCACGACTTGTGCAACGCTTTTTCCAAGCCTTTTTGCCAAAGCATTCAAAGTAGGATCTTTCAGTAGAATCGGCTCATCTGGTTTTCCCCTGGTAAAAAATTACTGAATTTGATATATTGCTCATGAAAGTATGAGTTAATTATCAATTAATACAACTCTACTGTGAAACGCTGCAAAGTCTAATTAAGTAGCTATAATTCGTCACAAACTTAAAACAACCTTGCAGTGAAGCATAGGTTTGCTCATCGCTAGAATCTATTCCTATCCGATTAAGTAAAACAGTCATGTAACAGCAACCGCAGTAAAATTATTTTGAAATTCTAAACCAAATGTTTCTTAAGAGCACTTCACAATTTTATAAGCTACTTTTTGAAATGTTTAAGGTGTTCTATGCATGATATTCCCTGACTAAAATACCTTTTTTTATTTCTTTCTTTTAACTTAAACCTGTGGAAGTCGTGAGAATGTAAGTCTTTTCAAAGGCCTAACATATTTATCTACCTCATCATACGTTTGGTCATGAAAACCCAGTTAAAATTCCGTAGAAAGAGCAAGACTTTTGTCTTTTCGCCACGGAAAAGAGCAGGTATCGGTTTCAATCTTTATATTTTTCTAGTTGTGTATCTTAAGGCGAAAGCATTCCACGAAAAACATAACGAAAAATAGCAAAGCCTTTAAAACTCACTTACAGCACAGGAAAGTTGCAAAGGCGCTAAAAGACGGCCAGGGAGCAAAACAGGCACTAAGTTTATGTCTAGTGGAAGATTTTCTTAGCACAGCTATGTTCAACCGAAATGCCAAGCTGGGTCAAAAATTATGTCACTCTCTTCGTGAGGGCCGCACATTAAATGACTTATTTTGATTATATTAAACCAAAGTTTAGTTTCATGCGATTGAGAGCATTTGAGTACTAACTGCAGTGGTAACGGCTGTATGGCACTTTTAGTCACTCCCAAACTGTGATGATATAGGCCAGTGGTGTAGGAGGTGGGGGTGCAGGGGGTGCAAGTGCACCCCAAAAAGTTTTGATCTGTTAAAAATTTGGGCAAAATCTCTGAGAATTTGGGCTAATTTCCTGAAAATCTGGGCAAAATTCCTGAAAATCTTAACAAAATCCCCAAACATCTAAGCCAAAGCTCTGAAAATCTTGGCAAAAATGGCGCCCAACGTTGTTTGGCTTCAAATATGGCGCCCAACGTTTGCAGAAAAACAAGTAAAGACCATTTTTTGGAGGCCACACCAAAAATTGTTCGGCAAAATTTGCATGACAACCTTTTGGGTAAGTTTGGGAAAATTTGGGCAAAAATCCTTTGCACCCCCCAAAATTCGCTTGCTCCTATACACCTATGGCATAGACAGATTTAGTGCGAATGGAACAACAAGGGTTTAGTTCAGTGGTGGGCACACTTTTCAGACAAGGGACCACAATTTTTTTGCCAAATCGAACGAGTTTTAAAAGAAACTTATGCAAGTCTTTACAGAACACTACTGGGCAGCACGATGTAGAAAATCCTATCTGTGATTGGTCTACTGTAGCGGTGAACCGCTACACTGGATAAACAAAAGGAAAACCCGCCAGGCCATGCTCCTTACTTATTTCTGAAAAGATTTGACGGGCCAGATGAAATGGTTTGGCGGGCCGGATTTGACCCACGGACCGTAGTTTGCCCACCACTGGTTTAGTCAGAAATCAATTTGTGCAGAGGAACACATGAGTAGAAATCAGAAAACTAGAAATCAGTATTTACACCGAGGTGTCAGTGGACACGTGGAAATCTACCAGTGCGTAGTACATGATAAAGAGACCATAAGACCATCGTCGAAAATGTCGAATTTGAGATTATAAGAATAAAGACAGGTTGTCATTTTATTGTACATACACAAACACAATAATGAAAAGCTTACTGCGCCGCACAATACCTTCGACTGTGCCGCGTGCGGCCTGCGGGTTCGACAAACCTGACTTAGCACCTAATCATTTTCTTGGCAATACTCGTTTGTCAAACTTTAAAAGAGAAGCAATAAAAAATATACATACAAAATCAAGATCAGAACTATACTATTTAGATTTCCTCACCATGGGCGTTGTGGAGACCCCAGGGGACTATATGCTGTTATCTCGATTCCCTTCGCTTTGCAAAATGCAATTAATTTGCTTTCATTGAGATATGGATGGCATTCAATTTGATTAATTGTTGGCACAACGGTTCCTTCTTTCAAGATGCGGTTGATTTGATACTCGTTGAAATTCGAGAGTCCGATATTCTTGACCAAGCCTTCTCTATACAGCTCTTCCATTGCCTGCGTCGCAAGAAATAAATTTCCTACAATAAATTTGCTATTTTTTCCCAGAACAGAGTAGTGTTTCGATTAGAACCGCATTGAGTCATAGTGTTGTCAGCCGTTTATGTCTTAGTCACATAGATCTTTGCACTGTAATTGCAATGCTAATTTTGACAGCAATTATATCAAAGTTTGTATTTTCAAAATCAATATTTATTTTTCGGGTAGGTGAGTGCTGAAACTTTACATTAACTTGATTCGATTATTATCAGCTGAGTCAGTTGAAACAATAAATCAGTAAATCAATGAATAAACCAAATCATTATGAGAAGCATGTTTGGAACAAGATGTGCGTGAACTGTGATGTATACTGGAGTTGCGTTGCACGGAATTGAAAGGTGTAACATGGATAAGTTAAGAAGAAGGAACCAAGTTGCAAATACCTCAATTCTGTTTTTAACAACCTGTGCTTTTTCAGGACGTATTCAAAGACAAATGGATTTGTTTGGAGCAGAGTAAGTCTTGGAAGATTTGCGAAATCACATTAACAACAAGGAAGAACAAAGGAGTAGATTGAAACCATGTTACCGGACATTTCAAAACGCAATATTTACATTGTCAGAAACATTCAGTGAGAAACTTGCGAAGAATTTAGCCACAAAAGAAAGTAGCTAAACTTTGTCGCACACGGACATATAAACCTATAAAATTTATAAATCTGTTACTAATATTCATATCTAACGATTTAACCGAATGTCGATGAAAGCAGGGGGATCCAGGGGGGATATTGGGGCGATTGCTCGCCCCACTTAAAACCTACAAAAATAACTTTATTCACCATGTTTTTTTAGAATTCGTAAAACAGCATTCGCGATATAAGGCCATTTTGTTGTCCATTCTTTTGTCACAGCAGTTTTGTGAAGTATACTTCATCTCTCTTACAGTAGTGAAGCCGTTATGAGCCTTACTACCAAATATTCGTGAAATCGTCCCCTCCCTAACATTACTGGCTGGATCCGCCCCTGGGTGAAAGAGTGTCAGCAGGCATGTCAAGAATGGAACACAAACCCGCGAAGGACATAACACTCAAAAAGCTTATTAAAATATGTTGAAATTGCAACATTGAACTACGCAATCATACTATAATATCACTCTGGTAACAAAGTAGATTATTATTCATGACGCCAAGTCGACTTAGAAGATTAACACTTATTCTTTACAGTTTTGCAGACGTAAAACAGTTCTTTTGCTTCATATAGTTCACGCAGAAACTAATCAATACAACTGCACTTCCTAAATTAATACATCTTCCAAGTCTGCACAATCAGCCAAACATGTGCGAAACGGCCACAGGTGTGGTTCAACTGAATTGACAAGTGGTTGAAGGTCCGCGTCATGTTTAAAATAAGCCGAAATGATGTCATTTCTCCGATCAGTTTTAACCTGACGTAAAGCTGCAAAATACCTTCCATGTGTCGACGTAGTCGATGTCAGCGTACACAAATTTTCCATTTTCGTCTTTTGGCAAAATTTGCTTGTTTATATTCTGAAAAGCATTGTAACCGCAAATTAGCAACTTTTACCGAGGATTGGTCAAAGAACACATCTTCTGACAATGATAAAAAAGTTTTAGAGCGATTTTTTATTTTTTATTGACCCATGCTTTTAAATGTTTGCGTTAGATTTAAGCAGTGAACTAAAATTATTAAATCAAAGGCTTTGAAGGTCGCATACATAAATTGTGGATAATCAAATGAAACGAGTTTCTTGGAATTCGTCCATGACAAGTTTCACATAATGCTTCAAACGTGAAAAGGTTTTTAATATTTCTAACAGCTGACAAACTGCAAAAAAGTTTTCACTTCAGATAAAAGGTTCCTTGTCGTCAACTGCTTATGCCAAAAAAGCTGCACATTGCGTAACTTCTACCAATTGACGTACATCGAAAGATTTAAAAATTCAAGCATCACTGTTCAGCAATCCACAAGCAAGTTTTTTTCGTCGTATTCGCAATAAAGTTGTTTCAGTTCCGTTGCGGAATGTAGTTCACTGCTAATTATATTTTCCAAACACAAGGTTTCGTTACCCATCATGCACAGTTTCTTAGCAGATCAAGCAGCAGCATTATACACTACTGTGCTGCGCATCAACAGCTTCCCTCAGATTTCACGTTTTATACATTTTCCGCGAAGTTATGAAGAAATGCAGCAACAGAATCAGCATTTTGTGTAAATGTTATGAAGTAGCTTATGGTTTTAGTTTATTTTAAAATTAAATCTTTTTTAAAACGAAAAGTTCCAGGTAATGTCATGCTTATCAATTTTGTAGGCGGCATGACACAACCCCATAAATTTTTGCATGGGAATTCCGAAAACAACAGCACAAAATGTCACAATATAGATTGGTCCAGTGCCTATTCATGCATTAAAGTACACCTTATAGCTAATAGGCCCTAATGAACACTGTATGGACAAGAGCACTCATCAAAAGCAAGCCGAAATCACTGTTTTGGAACCAAACAAACGGATCGATCTCAAGCGGTTGTTCATGGCCTGAACGGGATCATTTGCCACCCCTAAAAGTTCCGCAAGGGCGTTCTTCCATGTTTGGTTATTCCTCTGCTGGCAACCTACTGGATGAAAGCAATCCTAAAATCAAAACTTACTTTTACGGCCCAGGGCCAATGCATTAAGTAAAGATCGATGTAATCCGTCTTCAGTAGCTTCAGGCTTTCCAAGCAGCTCTCTTTCACTTCGGCAGGATCGTGAAAGCTGCTCCAAAGCTAGTAAAGCACATAAAGGTTGTGTAATGTAGTGAAAAATTTCAGATCAATAGTAAGAAATAAGTTGTTGTGTTTAGCATAATTCTTTTATCGATAATCCCAAGAATAAGAAACAATACGTCGTCTTTCATAGACGTTTGCTCCACGACAGACAAGAGAATGATTCAAATTGAACACGCAGATAGGATAAACCAAAAACCAGCCACCTTCAGAATTTAAGCTTTAATTGTGCCAAGCTTTTACTGCTAAAATACTTTTAAAATGTGCACACAGAAATGAAAAGAAACGACGTTTGCGTTTCCGTTTGATTTGGAAGTTTAATAATAGACTAAAATTTTTTTCACATACTATAAAGCTGATTCATTTTTGCACAGAATTTTTCATATTCCATACAGTGGAATGACAAAAGTTAGACGTTCTTTTTTGTAAAAGTAGAAAAAGGAAAATCTGTTGAAGCAATACTGAGAGTCAGAAAATTTAACATTAATTGCTATCAGTTGAACTCTTACTGCATCACGTGCTGTGTTCAGTGTGCCGACGATGATGTTAAGTCATGCTGTACGTTGCTCATCATGAGCAGATTGGTTAAATTCTTCATAAACCTTTGCCATGACTTCTCCACAGAACTGGGTACATTTTCGTAAATAGTGTCTCACCGATCACAAAAAAACAATTACTTCAAATGTCCACCGAGTTATACAAAAATCACGGATGAAATAGAAATGTATAATCAGGCCCGTAGCTACCGGGGGGCATTCGGGGCAATGCCTCCACAAATTTTGTTTGCACCTCCAAATTTTGTTGTGCCCAGAAAAATTTATTTTAAGCATAAAATAAAAACAAATATTTTGCCACCTTAAACGTGTATTTTCCCCACAAATCTTAAAACCTGACTACGGCCCTGTGTATAATAACAACTTTTATTTAGAGTTCCTCTAAATCAGCGGTTCTTAACCTTTTTTCTAACATGCCTCTCTTAAATAATTGTCCTTCGTTTCAAGCCTTCCTGACATTAAATAAGTTGTAAAAACAAACAACCTTATTAGTAAAAAATGTATTGATCAAATTTTCCATGTTGTAGAGCGCTTAAGGCCTAGCACCCTCTGGAAATTTACTGACGCCCCCATGGTGAGGCGTTTCCCCCAGTAAAGAACCACTGCTCTAAAATAGAGAGACAATTCGTTTTCGTTTTCATCATATATTGTATACTAAAAAAAACGTTTCAGATAGAAAACTTATTTAATTTGGGAGAATACAGATGAGTATACGCTCTATCAGCAATCTGATAATGAAACGTTACGCTTTTAACAAAATATTGTAAAATGAGCATCGTGGGATGATTTCTGTTGGATTCAAACTTCCAGTGCGTCAGAAGCATGACACATGAAACCACATCTCATTAGGGTTTTCAACAATACAGGACAGGTCGAATGGCTAAATACTGTATTGCTGCTGAATTGTGATTTTGTGTGGGTGTTTCGCAGCGATTTTGCGAACTTCTAATTTTGTTCAATTTCATGACACTGCCTGATTTCTTGTTTTGAGATGCTGGAATGTTGGAATGTTTTCTACTCAGGATTGGACAGGAGTCCTCATAATGGTGTCAGCGCCGGTGGGCCCGCAAACGTCATAATTATCCTGCCAAGTTCCCAAAGCAATGACCACTATTGAAGGCTACTGAATGAAATCGAAAAACAGTTTGCTAGTCGAAATCTACAACATGAAAACATCCTTATTTAAAACAACAGATTTCGCATGAAGTCGAAGTCATGATTCATTGGTCCCCAGTACAAAACGGTTGAGAAATTCATATAGGCACGACTTTTAGCAGATAGGTTTTGGTTATGGTGCTTGCCAATAAAGAACATTTCGTGCAGGCTGCATATTTGTCACTTCGTAAAATGCTTCAAAACATCCCGCGAGTTATCTATCTACTGCTTAAACTATTGAAAGTACAGACACGCAACTGAAGATATGAGTTTCCAAGCATCAGCAATAAGTTGTATTACATCTTATTGCGAATACACAGCTGAAAGAAAAACATTCAAGCAAGCAAAGGCCTAACATCAGAAAAAAGTTGTGTTACTCATGTTGCTGTAGTGCGTCTATTTACAAACCGTTGTGGAAATACGATGTTTGATCGAATCCAGAACCGTCGCCAGAAAAGCGGCAGTAGGAAGGCTTTCCGTTTGTGCGGGGTCTTTACGTTCGTGCAGGGGGGAGGGGCTTGACATTCAAATTTGACAAAAATTTCACTAACTTATATTGTTTCATATTTCAATTTGGGGTGGTTTTGGAGCTTTGTTTGCGAGGCTAAGCCCACCAAAGCCCCCCCGTGGCGACGGGACTGCGAGTCACCAATTGGTAAATGGGATCGCTTCAGGGAAATCCCTGAATCTATTGCGCACAGTTGTAACGTTTCTTTACGTGACTGGCATGCTGGCTACCCTTGATAATGTTTCATTACTGTATTTTGGAGAAATACAGTCATTTACGTGTAAAATATGACTCAATGGCAATGGCCGGTATATGCACATGTAAAATTATCATTAACGGTAAATCAACACGTATATACCTTGCTTGTAATAAAAATGTCTTCTCGTTTGATTTTCCCTTCTTTGATTTTACTTTCAACTGCTTCACCAGTTCCTTCTTCGTTTTGGTAGACCCAAGCTCCATCTATATGTCGGTAACCCATTTCAATAGCTGTCTCTACGCATCGTTTGATCTCATCCTTTGGTGTCTGCATAAAATGGAAATGTTAAAGTGAAATTCAAAAGGTCAAGTTTCAGCTCTAATGGGTAAATAGAAGGGCCAAAAAGAGCAAACTTATCACTTAATGCTAAGTGGATAGCTCAGAAACGAGAAACGAAACTGACCTTATCAAATTTTTTTCTTGGAGAAGAAAAAAACAAGCAGAAACATTAGAATTTGTGTTGAAAAAACGAAAGTATTTTCAGTTACGCTAAAACACTTTTTACGCCTGGTGCAACGCCACAAAAAGATTTTTCGAATACAGTTCCACAACGACGACAGACATACAGTATATGGTTATTGAAATGAACTTACAAACTGTTTGTGCTAACGAGGTTTAGAAATTGGGATCTCCAGTTGTTAGATATTGGCTTAGTGTGTTAGCAACCGTAGAACACGGGCGAAGTTTTCGCGCAGGCGTCGCAAGTGACAGGTGCAGAACATGCACTTGCAACCCTGAATTACTATCGTTCGATTTTTGTCACGTTAATAATAACGTCGGGTGTGTCAGATCCGGTTTTCAAAAATAAAAAATGTACTTTCCTTCAACTAAAGTTTATCACAAAAAGTACACTGAAAATATAAGTCTCACTGAGTAGTTTGAGCACTAACAAAGTTACTTTTTGCTCTAATATCATACGATTTTTGATGAAAAGGTAAGTAGACCAATATAGCGAAGGTGTCATATATGCCTGAACTGAATTACTCACAAACAAAAAATTGTGGGCGTGAAGAACTTCTGTTGTATACTGCTAACAGGACCGTAGAAGCATGCGCTGAGTGAGTTTCAGCTCTTTACAGCCACTTGGCGCTTAGCCCCCTTCTAAGCATAACGTCGGTCCAGCGTGCGTAAGTCACCTCACACACTAACCATAACCTAGGGTCTGCTAGACCCGAACTCACTGTCTTTGCAAAATCGAAAAGAACGAGGACAACAGCACGCGCACCTATTTATAGGGTGCACAAAAAAATAAACTACTGAGACGTGGAACACGCTGCGACGCGTGCTTACGTAGGTTTCACGTGGCCACCGCATTTGACTCGGGTCTGCCAGACCCACGATAGTAATCCAGGGTTGTCACTGAGGAAACCGGATGAAAGTTAACGTCTTTATTCTTCTACTACACTTTATTACACAACCCTGGAAGTTTTCTGGCAACAATTAAGTACAAGTACAAGTAGGAGATGTTGGTTTTAAGTTTTAGATGGAGCTACTAATTAGTCAATCTGGTTCTTTTGGTGTTGATGCGCTGAGTTTAACTGGCAGTTGGAGATCCATTTGAGTCCTGCGTCACTCCCTTAAAGCGCTGAAGCCCATTCAACAAAACGGCTGTACCAATGCGATCAACTATCTGACATTCTGCTTTCTGAAACACAGTTCAGGCCTATGCATGCTTATGATATTTTATGTACAGCATAAAAAGCAATTAAGTTTGTAAAACTCTCTGTAGCCTTATACATCTCGAGGTCATCTAAAATGAGCACAAACGATTTTTATCTGATCGAATAAAGGTGGAAAGCTTGCGATGAACTTGGCAGATTAAGTCTTTTACAGTAAATCAACAAACACCCTCCTGAGCGTCATTTCAGATTAACGCATTTATCTTACCTTTGCCAAAAATTTATTTGCTCGACCAACAATAGAAGACACGATGTTAGAAAGAAGATACAGAAGATGTTTTTTTAGAAAATCTGAACTACATTACACTTTACATCTCGTCCAACTCAAGCATCATATAGCTTGCAATAAAACAGTTATTTGTTAAAATAAATTAGCGAAAAAGTAAGGTCAAGTGAATCTCTTTTCAAAGCAACTTCCTGCATCTTCACAACAGCGTTTTTTTAAATCCCTTAAAAGCACCATATTGAGTTCTTGCAGATGGCAATTAGAAATGACAATACAAGAAGCATCGCGAGATCTTTCTGCTGTTTTCTGTCATTTCCAAACCTCACACGTTTAAAAAGTTTCTTTCAGAAAGGAAATACCACCGTTGTCTTTCTACCAGGTCTGTAACCAGAGGGGGCGCAGGGGGGGCGAATCCGCCCCTAGAAAAATTTTCGCCTCCCCCTGGAAAAATGTGTTGGATATATTTTAAACTATTAAACATACTTTTAAAAATGTCCCCCTCACAGAAAACTCTTCGCCTCCCTGGTATCCCAAGCTGGTTACGGGCCTACTTTCTGCAGATGAAAAAGCAACTCAACAGCCTGGAAAATTAAAATATTAATTTGTGGCGGCCCCACAGCCCACCTCGTGCATTAAAAGTGTCATAAAAAATAAATTCAAAAATCAAGACCACTTTAAATGTAAATGTGCATTTTTGATTTGTTTACTTTGCATGTTTCAATAAGCGTTAATATGTTTATTTGGCAAATTTCAACATGCAATCCATTCTTTTTAACTTATTGTGAAAATCATTGACGAAACCGAAAGTTCTAAACCAAATATCAAGGAGATAATACCAGCAATGGAGCAAGATTAGTGTTGTTGATTTACCCGACATGCCCTGCAAAATTAGTTATTATTTATAGATATATAAATAGCGATGTTTCATCATGATTGAGTTTTTACTAGTAATATACCACTGGTTTGCATCTGGCTCATGTTTGGAAACATTAGTGAAAGCAGTCGTTTGATTTCAATGTATTCGGAACTGCAAACTTGAAAAACAATTATATAATAGTGTAAATAATTTTATTATCACTAGCACTGCAACGTAAACGTAGCTTTTGCATTCGAATCGCATAAATTTAAATGCTGCCAAACTTTACCGCCTTCAAAATTCCGAATGTATCTATCAAGGTCAAAAACGCTGTCCAAAAGCTAACCATCAGCTCGAAAATTCTGGTAATAAGCATAAAATCCATGTAGGCAATGTGAAAATGCACATTCTTGCGAACAAGCACCACAACAATTGATCTAAGTAACCATTAGATCATGTATTGCAACAACGCTTTTGCTTATTCTAAATTAATATAGGGCTTAAATTACAATCGACATTTTATGCCGGTCTAAACAATCACCGCATCTTGCACTGAGCTTACCTGCCATGTTCCAAATCCAAGCAGGGGCATTTTACTTCCCGTGTTTAAAGTTATGCTTTCGGCCAAAGCCATTGCAGAGGTTGCGTCGTAATCAATACAGCTTCACAAGTTATGAAGTCGGACAGGAATAAATTATAGTGCCTAACGTTGTTCGGCAGCTAAACAACGGTCTCTTCCAGCGTGTAATAATGACGTGCAGAAGTCTTACGATCAAACCTTCAATGAAAGCCCATTAGCAAACGCTGGGCAGATTTCATGTGCGCCAATATTTCAAACACTAATCGCGCGAAAATATATCTAAAAGCAACGCACTGATTGTCTGGTTACAGCTTAACCAGTTGTTTGCAGAACGTTTATCCACACAAGACGCTGTGTGTTAACAACAAACATTTTCTGCAAAAACTAACCCTTCTCGCAATCTGCAATGCCGCATTAAGCTGCAGGTCAAAAACTCTTGGTGTCCTTAGATCTAGTATAGTGTAACTACAAAAAACGCAGCATACACTATGCTTCTTTAGCCTGAATAGGTGTATAATACGAAAAAAATGAACAAGATCAAGATAAGACGGGGCCAAGATATTTATTCTGAGATAATGTGTGAAAACGGTGGAATTTTCATGAAGGTACAGTATATTGCAAATTTCACAACAGAGTCATTCACTGTTCACACGCGTTTTTTCCTCTCGTGAGGGTCGTGGGGACAGCAGCCCTATTTTGCAAAGCCGACAATGACTACGAAGTTGATCATCGATGTTTGCGATGTTGCTCTACCCTGTTTGCCATGCTATACTACGTTTGCCATGATATACTTGCATGCGCAGGTGATCTCCTGATCCTAAAGTGTGTTTCGCATAACCTGGTTGTGTAGACAAGACATTGAACATTTCGGTATAGGTAAAACACTTGCACTGGCTAAACGAAACACTATAAAACATTCATAAAACAACCTGCATAATAAAGCACTAACATTGCTTTAGTGCGTGTGTGCTTTTTCAGTGTTGTTTCAATGCAGCTGTAGGTATCTCTGGCTACGAACGTGGTTAAAATTTCACTGCAGAATGTGGTCAAAATTCTGAAAAATTTCGAGTACAAAACGTTTCAGAATCATGAGATTGCAACTCAGAAAACCGAATTCTTGCAACTTCTCCCGAAAATTCTTCGAATTCCTGGAACTTCTCCCGAAATTACTAAATAACTCGTTAAAGATTAGTTCTCGAAAACATCTTTCAAAAAGGTAAATTGTTATTGTATCTGGCTATAGGCATTTTAGTTCATGAGTTAAAATGCTTTCGGGTATTAACATCGATTTAGAATCAATAAAAGAACTGATTGACAGTTTTTTTCACAATTATGGTGTAATTTCAGAAAGTCATGCATGCAGAGATTGCGTGTGGCATATAATTTCATGCAGAGCTCTATACAATCTGCCCTGGAGAGCGAGTGTTAGTAGCCACCAGGTTCAATGTAGCATTTCTACCTTTGAGGCTCTGCAACGAAAAAAACACGTACCTGTTTCTCGAAAGATGCAGAAAATCTAATAGCATATGGTACGCTCTTTGATGCAGTCGGATTGTTTGTATTCGTCACTATTCTTTGAACACTATAATCGCATTTTACTCTGTGAATGAGTGATCGAACTTTGCTGTATCCGTTTGATTGATGCCATGCCATGCCACAATGCTTTCGCATTTTACCTTGACTCGACCAATTTAGGAATTGGCGCCCTACTCCGCAGTAGTTTTGTACAAGTGTTACGTGTTAGCTAACTTTAGTGATAAGAATGTGTCTGTAACCTATGGTTCTGTCTTCAATGCAGTTGCAAAAAGTGTCTGTAACCCTGTGATATCGCCGGCTTCAATGCCTTGTACTACGTTCTGTTGTCTGTTTTTATCGACCTGCGTTCTGCAGAGTGTGTGTGTTCATACTATGGACTTCGTGTCTGTTCATAAACAAATAAATTAAATTAAATTATTAAATAAAAAACGTGACTTGTGTTCAGGAGCTGCAAACTTTTTTTTTGCTAAAAAACGTGACACTCAAGGTACAGTAGTCGAGATGAAAATTGTGAATACAAAGTCAAGCTGATACAGCGCACAAGTTTGTAAAGGTTCGGTCGTTGCAGATTGTACAACCTCTTATATTTTTTTCAGAACGTGTTTGTTTGGATAAGAAACAGTTTGTTTCAAACGTCTTCTGCTGCACTTATCAAAAGAAGTTCAAGAGCATATGATAATCACGGCAGGAAAAAGGATACAAATGAAGTGATTTCATCGCTTGAGCCACAAACCCGTGCATGCAGCAATTTTCCGTAATGAACTGCAAAGCGATATATCCGCAGCTGTCATGCGTGAAACAACTCAAGGTACAATTTTTGCACAGCGTTTGTCGATCAGTATATAATGCTTCAAGGTATCTGCCTTAGAAAAGTTCTGCCTGACGTTTTGGTTCATTTTCGACTTGGTAAAATGTCTGTATGCTTTAAGGTACGATTCCTAGCAGCAGCAAACAATGTGTTTGCTCACCAAACTGGCAAGGCGCCATCGTCAGATTTACCTACTTGGATTGTAGGCTAAACTATCAAGACAGCATAGAGTAACCGGACATTTTGTATCATATCAAGACCTCTATGTAAATAGAAAAATCAGCTTCAGTGGGACCTCAGATACACCAGAGCCCCACGCCATTGGTCGACAATGCCTATTGATATTTTGACCCCGCATGACATCCTGCAAAGCCCATTCAAAACGGAATCAATAAATACTTCACCACATATCACAAAAGTAAATATCTCAGTAATATTTAGAATTAGTTTATGATATATTCATTGACATAAACAGCAGTATTGAAGTTTAAGTCTGCTACTGCACAGTATCTTCTCTTCAATGACTTTTAATGCATGCACTTTCACGCAATGTAGCAGGCTCGCAGAAAACTGTCTAGTAACGAGCAGGGCTGGAGGGAACGGGGAGACCGCATAGGCCCAGACCCCTACTTTTTCTGACTGGGCTTCTCCCCCCACTTTTCAATTTCTAATTTTGATTAAAATAAGTTTAAGCAACACAATTATTATTAGGTCCATTGTTAAAGTAAATCGTTTAATGAAAAATATTTTGCATAATTCTGGCAATATTATTTGTAATATATTATGTATTTTTGCAGAATTTCGTAAACGTTTGGAGGAATACACCGTACACAATATGGCCACTTGCTCGGGCTTACCTAGGGTGTAGTGCAGACAGGGGCCGTTGAGGGCTTATAAAACATTGCATAAAATTGGTTAAACATGCTGACAAAAGTTAATGACGTCATGTTTTAATGATTGTGACATCACAATCAGGCCCGTAGTCACGGGGGTGCATTCGGGGGCAGTGCCCCAAAATTTCTTTTGTGCCCCCCAAATTTTGTTGCGCCCAGAAAAATTTGTTTAACATATAGTAAAAGCAAAAATTTTGCCCCCCTAAAAATGTATTGTGCCCCACCAAATCTTGAAACCTGGCTACGGGCTGATCACAATTGCCAATTAAAATTACAAAATTTTCCATAGTTTGACGTGCAATTGTGCTCCCCCCCACTTTGAAAAAGGTTCCTCCACCACTGGTAACAGAAACGCCTTTAATTGGTCAAGGAAAGAGTCAAGGACGTTGGAGCAGTAGTTGGGCAGGGGGGGACAGTAATAGAGTTGAGGGCAATGGAACTTATAAAAAACAAAAATCGTTACCAGTTATGCTTGTTTCTGTTTAGCAACAATGTTGGCCTAAAAAATGATAAACAGAAATGATAGAAATACCTTCTGAATTTTCTGGGTGCGCGAATAGCTGCGATAAATTTGTTTCAATGCAGCATTGATAAACATGAAATCACCAATGATATTGCTATGAAAAGACCCCTCCGACCCCATAGCCCTCTTTTTCGTCGAGGAGAGCGGCCGCTAAATGGAGAATGGAACAAAAGGCAATGCGTAGTGCTGCCGATCCTCTTTCTACGGTGGCATTTTAGTGGCAGCAAAAGGCGGGCTGCAACGAAATTGTCTACGTCTACGGAATGTGAACTACTGTTTTCCATCTTCCGTATTCCGGTATTCGCTTACTCACATTTTACAGAGCCTGTTTTCCTTGTAGATCTTACACAAGTGCAAGCTGATCTCTGCTGTGTAAAGGCAGTGTATCTTTCCTGTGACACACTCAGCTATAGTACATTGGAGAAGGAGCATTTAGCAAAATTCACATCTATTTCAGGAAACATCCACCTCGCTAAAGTCTTGTCATTATTACGGCAACCAATGTTTTGACCTAACATCTTGAAATTTTCACTTTATTTACAAATTTTGACTTAATTTGACCAATAAATTTCCTGCGTTTGTAACTGCAAAATCATTCAGCCTTAGGTGTTGTGTTCAACTCTGAAACATATGCATGCATTATACTTCAAACAAAAAAAATTGCGTAAACTTTAAGGATGCTATATTGAAAAGTACATTAATAACTACAGTATAGAGTGAAACCTGAGAACAATATAAAGTTGATTGAGATAATAGCTTGAGCATGACTGACAATCAGGTCCGCATCAAGAGAACAGACCCACCACAAAATTCGTTAATGCACGTTACTTTATTTTGACAAGCCCGCACAACGTGGCCAACAAACGTGTCAACAAAACGTGATAAACGAAAATTACAGAACCAGCCTTGTGCTGTGAGGACCTTATGTCCTGTATTAGAATTGTCAGAATCAGCCTTATGCTGTGGCAGCCTTGTGCTGCAAGAATTAAAGACCTTACGTCATACAAAACAGCCTTATGCTGTGGCAGTCTTGTGCTGCAGAGACGTAAAGACCTTTTGGCTTTCTCTTACGGACCAACCTCCCCAGTCCTGGTAATGCTACGAATAGATTATTACTATGAGGGGAGGAATGGCACTGTATGACTGCGAGGTCTTGTAGTGCCAAGGCAGGAGTAAAGAGAATCTATATGCGTATGCCTGACTCTCGCACAAAAGCTTCCACATGCTTCGCAGCAGCTGCGCTGCGTAGGATTTCTGGGGTGGAAAAATTTATACCAAGATCTTCGACTGCGTGTTTTAGACGTCGTCGCGCCTCTGTGAATTTGGTACAAACTTCAATAACGTGTTCTACAGTTCTGGTATTTCACACTGGTCGCAGAGCCCGTCAGGATGAAGGCCAATACGTGACATATGATGATTTAGGTGACAGCGACTTGTGCACAAACGAAAGATTATAGTGAAGAGGGAGTGGGTCGACAGAGAGGACTGCAGCAGGGCAGGAAAGATAACTTTACATGCATTTCCTCTTATATCGGTCTGGTATTGAATTTCCCACGCGTGGAAAGAGTGCTGGTACAGATATGGCAGCATATCAGTAAAATTCAAGCGGTTATCTACCCGTTTGTAGTGAACACATTTGGGTAGATTGGGTAATGGTTTGGCAGTGGAGAGTTTTGCCAATTGATCAGCAATTTCAATACCTGGAATATTGTGGCCCGGTACCCAAAGGAAACGGACCTCGTATCCCGATGCTGAGAGTGTGGAATAGAGGAGGGCAATTTTATTAGCGAAACTATGCTTTTTCCAGTTCCAATTAGTGATCGATTGTAAGGAGCTGAGACTGTCTGTGACAACAACTAACTTAATAATTTTAATGAGTAAGCCAGGTACAATGCGTGAAGAATGGCGAAGAGTTCAGAGGCGATGGAGGAGGAGAATTTGTTTATTGTAATAGAATATCGTAGGTTCCTATCCACTATGTATATGCCGCAACCGGCTCGTTCAGAGGTTTTTGATCCGTCTGTATAGATTTTAACAAACTGATCATACATATTGTGCAAATGCGAAGAGAAAACCGGTGCAACGAATGCAGATGCCGTCTGATGGACAAACTGTACAAGAGTGAGGTCGATGACGGGTTTTTGTATCGACCAAGGCGGAATATTCGGGATGCGCACCGGAGCGGCGGCGAAAACGGAAGGATCAACCTCAGTCTTTGTGGACATATTAAAAGAACAGAAACCAGGCGAGTCAGGAAAACGTTCCTGCCAGCAATGCTCAGTTAACGACAGGGCTGGATGGTCACTGAACGACAAGAAATGGGCTTTAAACTTCAGGCACAGGAACTTGTGCTTGATGTTCAGTGCCTCGGCTTTCTCCACTACTAAGAACAACACAACTCGTTGGCCAAGGAATGCGTAACGAGGCAAAAGTCAAAAACGCGGCCCAGAAATTACTCGAGGCCCGATCATTACTCGAGGCCCAATCAAGGACAAATGAAACGTTGCTAAGGGCAATACGCGTGCAAAGACATGTAACTATTCTGCGGACGTTACAATTTATTAAACCAAGTACCGTGAGACCACATTTCTTGCCTTACCACACATAGCCTACATACTATTCAATCGTCAAGCAGTAGGCAAAACAAGATTGTTATGCCAGAAGTCACAACCAACCCACTTTTATTACATAATTGCACCTAAACTTGCAAAAGTATATCAATATCTGTAGTTGTAGTTTCAATAAAATATCAATGAAGAGAAAAAACTGCTGCAAAATAAATTTGACCTAGGGGTAAATTTTGACCTTACAATAAATTTTGACTTTTTTGACCAAATAACTTGGGAGTCACTAAGACTAATGGTATGGGTGTGAAATGTGGTTTGTTGACGCTTCATAAACTTCAAAACAGGCAGAAAAAAATTGACTTCATTGACTTTTGGTTGCCCTTGTCATAATACAAACAGCGCACCAAAACTTGTACAGAGAGCTGCATTGCCTTTCTGCAAATGATGTTGTGCTACAGAATCATCGAAAATGTACCGCTGCAAGGAGCCAGCTCCAGCTGTTCTCATATGCAGGTCACTGGCCGTAGATTCATTCAGGAAACTATTAGTGGACTCTGCTTTGTGGAACTGACTTTGGGGAAATGTCGCTGGTACGTTCGCAAACACGTTTACATCGGTGCTACGAGGAATCTATGCTGTGACCGTTTGCTTGAGCAGGAATTTCACGATAACATTACAGTGATGTGTTTCAGCACGATGGTGCTAGGCAGGGCCGGATTAAATGAACGCGAGGCCCCAGGCGAAGTCGTGACCGCGAAACCCCCTAAACCAGTGCTATTCAATTATTTTAAGAAAGGGTCCAGTTACAAATGTCAAAAATTTTCGAGGTCCGGTCACTCCCATAAAATCATGCAGATGTGACACGCCTTGGAGTTTTCTAACAAAAACATAACATGAGAATTTAATACGATCATATCAGGGTGACCCAAAAAGATGCGTACCCATATTTTGTTCGATAAAAAACCCATTTTTTAACGAATGTCTTTTCTGTTGCAGGACGTG